>ENA-OWNQ01000077-OWNQ01000077.1-gut-metagenome-genome-assembly--contig:-NODE-77-length-87567-cov-25.666316_pt1 | contig 87567 bp, 69 predicted proteins | sample MGYA00248252_ERZ651782 | MGnify/ENA primary metagenome ERZ651782 (study PRJEB26908, sample SAMEA4031705) | gut metagenome | biome: gut; feature: normal infant; material: stool | place: China | collected 2015... | reverse complement strand
AAAGAACAGGCTATGCGTGTGAAGCAGCTTTATGAGCAGCAGAACAACGTCAATGCTTCCAACGCTACCGGTACGGATGTCAATGAATCCCGTCTTCGTGAAGAAATGAAGGAGAACACTTCCGATATGTTGGAAGACCATCCGAGCACTCAAGACCTTGCACGTGGTAATCAGGTTTTCGGAAGAAACATCTTCAATACTCGTAACCTGACTTTTGAACCCAGTGTCAACATCGCCACCCCTTTAAATTACCGTCTCGGTCCCGGTGACGAAGTGATTATCGACATCTGGGGAGCCAGTCAGAACACTATCCGCCAACAGATTTCTCCTGATGGCACTATCAATATTCAGAAAATAGGTCCTGTCAACCTGAACGGACTAACCATTTCTGAAGCCAATGACTATCTCAAAAAAACATTAAACAAGATATATAATGGTCTTAATAATACGAATGACCCCACTTCTGACATCCGTCTGACTCTGGGCAGCATCCGTACTATTCAAATCAATGTAATGGGTGAAGTTGTCCAACCGGGCACTTACTCTCTTTCTTCCTTTTCTACTGTATTCCATGCACTTTATCGTGCAGGAGGTGTGAGTGACATAGGTAGCCTTCGCAATGTCCAGCTGGTACGTAACGGCAAAAACATCGCCACGATCGACGTCTACCAGTTCATCATGAAAGGCAACATTCAGGATGACATTCGTCTGCAAGAAGGCGATGTTGTGATTGTCCCCGCTTATGACATATTAGTAAAGATCGACGGAAAAGTGAAACGCCCCATGCGTTTCGAAATGAAGAAGGACGAAAACTTATCTACGCTTATCAGTTATGCCGGTGGCTTTGACGCTGACGCCTACACCCGTTCTTTGCGTGTCGTACGTCAGAACGGACAGGAGTATGAAGTAAACACAGTCAAAGACCTTGATTATAGTGTTTATAAAATGCGGAATGGTGATGTTGTGACTGCCGAGGCTATCCTTAACCGTTTCACTAATAAGCTTGAAATCCGTGGTGCTGTTTACCGTCCCGGTATCTACCAGCTAAACGGTAAACTGAATACCGTCCGCGAATTGGTGAACGAAGCCCAAGGCTTGACGGGGGATGCTTTCTTGAACCGTGCTGTCCTTTATCGCCAACGTGAGGATCTTACTACTGAAGTTATCCCTGTTGACATTAAAGCCATCATGGATGGTACTTCCCAAAATATCATCCTGGCGAAAAACGATATTCTTTATATTCCCAGTATCCATGATCTGGAAGATAGGGGAGATGTTGTAATCCACGGCGAAGTGGCCAAACCTGATTCCTATCCTTATGCTGACAACATGACTCTTGAAGACTTGATCATTCAGGCCGGAGGCTTGCGTGAGGCTGCTTCTGTTGTTCGTGTGGATGTATCGCGTAGAATCAGGAATCCCCATAGTACAGCGGATAATGATACGATCGGTCGGACGTATACTTTCTCCCTGAAAGAAGGCTTTGTTGTCGACGGCATACCGGGTTTCGTACTTCAACCTTATGATGAGGTCTATGTACGTCGTAGTCCGGGTTATCAGGCTCAACAGAATGTGGTTGTTGAAGGTGAAATCCTGTTCGGAGGCTCTTATGCCATGACCAGTCGTGAAGAACGCCTTTCAGATTTGATCAATAAAGCTGGAGGTGCTACAAATTATGCTTACTTACGCGGTGCCAAGTTGACTCGTGTCGCTACTGAGGGTGAGAAGAAACGTATGGGAGATGTGATCCGTTTAATGAGCCGTCAGTTAGGTGAGGCTATGATGGACTCTTTGGGCGTCCGTGTAGAAGATACTTTTAGTGTTGGTATTGACTTGGAGAAAGCATTAGCGAATCCTGGCAGTACAGCGGATATTGTCTTGCGTGAGGGTGATGTGATTTCTATTCCGAAGAACAATAATACAGTTACGATCAATGGTGCTGTGATGGTTCCTAATACGGTTTCTTATATAGAAGGACAGAAAGTTGATTATTATCTGGATCAAGCTGGTGGCTATTCTGAAAATGCGAAGAAGAGTAAGAAATTCATTGTTTACATGAATGGCCAGGTCACAAGGGTGAAAGGTAGCGGTAAGAAACAAATCGAGCCTGGTTGTGAGATAATTGTGCCTAGTAAAGCTAAGAAGAAGACTAATATGGGTAATATCTTAGGTTATGCTACTACATTCAGTACTTTGGGCATGATGGTTGCTTCTATCGCTAATTTAATCAAGAAATAACGAATACCTTTATTTATGTCTACTTTGATGGAACAAACATCTGAAAAGGAAACAAAACAGTTGCATAATAATCACAATGATGAGGAGATCGAAATCGATTTGATGGATCTTCTTCGTAAGGTTATAGGTATTCGTAAGAAGATCTATAAAGCTGCCGGTATCGGACTGATAATTGGGATTATTGTTGCAATAAGTATTCCTAAGCAGTACACGGTTGAAGTTACTCTTTCTCCGGAAATGGGTAATAACAAGGGTGGTGGTTTATCCGGTTTGGCTGCTTCTTTTTTAGGAAGTGGAGTTTCTATGGGAGATGGCACTGATGCCTTAAATGCTTCCTTATCTGCTGATATTGTATCTTCTACTCCTTTTTTACTGGAGCTTTCTGCAATGGAGATACCGGTAACAAAGAATGAAGTCATGACATTGAACACTTATTTAGATGAAGAAACATCTCCCTGGTGGGGTTATGTAATCGGGTTTCCAGGAATGGTAATTGGTGGGGTAAAGTCTTTGTTTACTGAGGAAGATGAAGATATATATTTTGATAAAACAAGTCAGGGTGTAATTGAGCTTTCAAAGAAGGAAACAGAGAAAATTGAGACTCTGAAGGAAAAGATTACTGCTTCTGTGGATAAAAAAACTTCGATGACTTCCGTTACTGCAACTTTTCAGGATTCTAAGGTTGCTGCAGTTGTTGCCGATTCCGTGGTAAAGAAGTTGCAGGAATATATCATAGATTATCGTACCTCTAAATCAAAAGAGGATTGTATTTATTTGGAGAAACTTTTCAAAGAACGTCAGCAAGAATATTATGCTGCTCAGAAGAAATATGCCGATTATCTGGATTCTCATGATAACCTAATTTTGCAGAGTGTTCGTGCCGAACAGGAACGTCTGCAGAATGATATGAGTCTAGCTTATCAAGTATACAGTCAGGTTGCCAGTCAGCTTCAGATTGCCAGAGCTAAAGTTCAGGAAGAAAAACCTGTATTTGCCATTGTAGAGCCTGCTGTTGTACCATTATATCCTTCGGGAACCAGTAGGAAAGTATGTGTTTTAGCTTTTATTTTCCTATCAGTTTGTATTGTTATCTCTTGGAATCTATTCGGAAAAGATTTTCTGAATAAGTTCAAAGAAGTATGTGCCTAAAATCAATCTTTAATGTGTATGGTATCAACCACCAGTCAAATCAATAAATTTATAGAATTTGTAGCAGTTCTGGGAGATCTGGTCATTCTGAATCTGGTATTGTTCTTTCTTCTTTTCTTTTGGGAAGAAGCTTTTGCTTCTTTACCTTTCTCTTGCAGGGGCTCATGGATGATGACTTCGTTAAGTCTCTGTTATCTGGCCTGTTCCAGCTCTCGCGGGAAGGTTTGGGACAGTCGGGGAATTCGTCCCGACCAACTAGTATTGCGCGTGTTGAAGAATATTATAGCTTTTTCCATCTTTTGGGCATGTATCATGACTTTTAGTGGAATCTCTATCTATTCTCCTCTTTTCTTTGTCGCATATTTCTCTTTTCTCTTTGTCATCTTAAGTATTTATCGCATTATTATCCGTCATTTTTTGATAGTCTATTGTGCTAAGGGTAAGCATAGGCGTTATGCTGTTTTTATAGGTGGGGGCAATAATATGCAGGTGTTGTATGAGGAGATGGAGAATTCTTTGGCGTCTTCGCTGTATGAGGTCGTAGGTTATTTTGATATAAAACCGAATGAAGCCTTTTCCTCCCAATGTTCCTATCTGGGTAATCCCGACGGTTTTTCAGACTTTATGTCCGCACATCCGGGAATCAAACATGTTTTTTGTTCTTTATCGATGGAGGAGGGGCGCTATAATTTTTCTATTATGAATCATTGTGAAAACCATTTGCTTTATTTTCATGGTGTTCCTAATGTCTGTAAAGGTTTTCCTCGTCGTATCTGGCACAGTATGGTTGGCAATATGCCTATATTGAATCTGCGTTATGAGCCTTTGGGTAAAATGGAAAATCGGATATTGAAGCGAATATTTGATATTGTTATCTCAGGTCTTTTTCTGGTTACTATTTTTCCTTTTGTTTATCTCATAGTGGGAAGTATTATAAAATTAACTTCTCCCGGTCCTGTCTTCTTTAAGCAAATGCGTACGGGTTTGAACGGTGTGGATTTTGTGTGTTATAAATTCCGTTCGATGAAAGTGAATAATGAAGCCGACAGTAAACAGGCTACGGCTGATGATCCCCGAAAAACCCGATTTGGAAATTTTCTTCGTCGTTCTAATATTGACGAACTTCCCCAGTTTATCAATGTCTTTAAAGGTGATATGTCGATAGTTGGTCCCCGTCCTCACATGTTGGCTCATACGGAGGCTTATGCCCGTTTGATTGATAAATATATGGTGCGGCACTTTATAAAACCAGGGGTAACCGGTTGGGCTCAAACGCATGGTTTCCGTGGTGAAACGAGGGAATTATCACAGATGGAGGAACGTGTGAAGGCTGATATCTGGTATATGGAGCATTGGACAATGCTGCTTGACATATATATCATTTATAAGACTGTGGCGAATGTGATTGTGGGGGAGAAGAATGCGTATTAAGATGGAAAATTATAACACTAAGCGATTGGTTAAAAAAAAATGAAGAATCTATGAATATAGCATTATTAATAGCAGGTGGTTCTGGTAACCGTATGGGGCAAGATATTCCTAAACAATTTATGCATGTTGATGGAGCTCCTATTATCATTCGGACGATGCAATGTTTTCAACTGCATCCTGATATTTCAGCAATAGCGGTAGTATGCTTAAAAGGATGGGAAACAGTTTTGCAATCATATGCCAACCAATTTATGATTGATAAATTAAGATGGATATTTCCTGGGGGCGATTCTGGTATGGAAAGCATCCATAATGGCATTTATGGTTTAAAAGAAAAGGGATGTGATGATGAAGATCTTGTGCTTATTCATGATAGTGTTCGTCCATTGCTTAGTCAAGAGATAATTTCTTCCAATATTGCAATTTGTAAGGCTTATGGTTATGCTATAACAGGGATCCAATGCCGGGAAGCTATATTGGAAAGTGAGGATGGCTTTACTTCGACTGCAAGTATTCCACGTGATACTCTTATTCGTACCCAAACTCCACAAACATTTCGATTGAAAAATATCATTAGAGCTCATGAATTAGCCTGTAAAAAAGGTATTGTAAATTCTGTAGCTTCTTGTACATTGTTAGCTGAACTTAATGAGAATATTGAAATGCATATTGTGCCAGGTTCGGAGAAAAATATAAAGATTACAACTGTAGAGGATCTGGAAATTTTAAAGGCTTTGATGCATACTAGTAAAGATGAATGGTTGAAATAAAAGCGATATGGCATATCAGGATGATATTAAGAAAGTTGCAACTCTTTTGTTGCCATGGGACAAATTGAGTGGCTGCAATGTTTTAGTAACAGGAGCAACAGGTTTAATCGGTGGTTGTCTTGTGGATGTATTGATGGCGCATGAGAATAAGGATTATAATGTGTATGCGTCTGGAAGAAATGAAGAGAGAGCAAAGAATCGTTTTTTAAGATATGTCAATGATAAAACTTTCCATTTTTTCAAATATGATGTAATGCAACCTTTGGTGTGCGATGTAGATTTTCAGTATATTATTCATGCTGCTAGCGGTGCTTGTCCTGCAGAATTTGGAAAACATCCGGTAGAAGTCATGAAGGGCAATATTAATGGAGTGGACAATTTAATGAGTTATGGAATACAGCACGGTATGAAACGGTTGCTTTATATTTCTTCAGGGGAAGTATATGGTGAAGGAGATGGGAGAGTGTTTACTGAAGAATATAGTGGGTATGTTGATTGTGCTTCGCCTCGTTCATGTTATCCTTCAAGTAAAAGAGCAGCAGAGACCTTGTGTATTTCTTATGGTGTGGAATATAACGTAGATGTCGTCATTGCACGTCCTTGCCATGTTTACGGACCAGAATTTACAGAATCAGATAACCGTGTCTATGCTCAATTTATTCGTAATGTACTTCAAGGAGAAGATGTTGTTATGAAAAGTACTGGAGAACAATTTAGATCTTGGTGTTATGTGGTAGATTGCGTGTCTGGACTGCTTCATGTTTTACTTAAGGGAGAAAATGGAGAGGTCTATAATATAGCAGATGAGGATAGTAATATCACAATTCGTCAATTGGCAGAATTAATAGCCGGGTTAGTTGGACGGAAAGTTATCATGAAGTGTCCTGATGATTTTGAAAAGAAAGGCTATAATATGGTAAGTAAATCTGTATTTGCCACTAAAAAATTAGAAGCGTTAGGGTGGAACATTGAAGGCAGTATGAGAGATAAAATGTTGAAGACGATAACGAAAGTGAATTTATAATTCCTACTTATTAAAACATAATCTTTGAGTGTTAACCTGAAAATGTTGATTTATGGTAAGAATGATTTGTAATGGAAGAGGATAAACTTAAGTATAAGGAAATTCTATGTAAAACGATGAAGAGCTTCATCAATATTTGCAAAGAACATAATTTACAATATTATGCTTGTGCGGGAACGTGCTTGGGGGCGATTCGTCATAAAGGAATGATACCTTGGGATGATGATATTGATGTCTTGATGCCAAGGAGTGACTATGATAAGTTTCTTGCGCTTAAACAGAAATTGCAGGGAACTGGGTATGAAATCGTTGATTCTAATAATCAATTTTATAATCAGTGGTTCGCTAAATTCTCGCATGCAAATACAACTATAGTAGAAATGACTGATTTTCCCATTGTTTTTGGAGTATATGTTGATATTTTCCCTTTGGATGAGGTGGGAAATGTGGATGTAGCTAAAAAATTGCATGAAGAAAAAAGTAAATATTTTGATAAATATCGGAGAACCTTTAAGAAAACGTTTTTTAGAAATTGCGTAAACTTGTTTATCCACATGCATATAAAAACATTTTTGAAGGAAATATACTACGCTTCTATAGGGAAAGTATTTAAGGAACATTATTTTTTTAAATACAAACATGCGGAAGACTTGATTCAAAAACAAAGAGGGCAAAAGTGTATGTGTTATGGCGGGTTCTATGGCTTTGAGAAAGAATTGTGTGAAAAGGAATGGTTTGGAAAAGGGGTTGCAGTTCCTTTTGAAGATTTTTCCATTATTGTCCCCAGCAATTACCATGCTTATCTTACTCGTTTTTATAATGACTATATGACTCCTCCTCCACCACAATATAGAGAATCTCATCACTCTCGTTATTTCGTAGATTTAGATAGGCGTTGGGATATAGAGGATGTGTTAAAAATGAAGCCTCAAAAGAGTCATAAAATAGTTCGAAGATACGAAAGCTAAAGAATAAATGTCAACAACAACTCAGGTGATAAAAAATACCGGCTTCTTATATATAAAGATGGCGGTGACGGTATTTATTTCTCTCTATACTACTCGATTAATATTATCATCATTAGGGGCATCTGATTTCGGGATATTTAATATTATAGGCGGAGCCATTGTTATGTTGGGCTTTTTGAATGCGACAATGGCCAATGCTACCCAACGTTTTATGTCGTATGCCGAAGGTGAAGGAAATCTTATAAAAAAGCGTCAGATATTTAATGTGAGCATAGTTTTACATATTGGTGTAGCTGTTCTTACCTGTATCCTATTGCTGATTGTTATGCGTTTGCTTTTTAATGGTGTATTTAACATACCGGTTCAGAGGATTTTTGCGGCAAAGGTAATCTATCTTAGTGCTGTTGCTAGTACAGTGCTGACAATAATCAATGTCCCTTATGATGCTGTTGTAAATGCTCACGAAAATATGCTCTATTATTCATTGATTGGTATATTTGAATGTTTGCTACGTCTGGTTATTGCTTTTGTTTGTGTTTATACCAATAGTGATAAACTGATTGTGTATGGCGTATTGACAGCTATGATTCCTTTGATAACTCTTACGATAATGAAAATATATTGTCATCGTAAATATGACGAATGTGTTTTTTCAATTCGTAAGTATTGGGATTCGAATCTTCTCAAACGAATTACTTCATTTTTCTCCTGGAATTTCTTAACGGCTATATCTAGTCTTGTTTCTTATTATGGTTCGGGCTTGGTGCTTAATCATTTTTTTGGTACCATATTGAGTGCAGCTCAAGGAATAGCCAATCAGGTGAATGGACAACTGTCTAACTTTTCATTGAACTTGATGAAGGCAGTAAATCCGGTTATTGTAAAAAGGGCTGGTAGTCACGATATGGAAGCGATGAATCGTGTAACGTTGGCTAGTGGTAAGTTTTCTACACTTTTAATAGTCCTGTTTGCCGTTCCTTTCATTTTGGAAATGCATTATGTTTTAAGAATCTGGCTAAAGGATGTACCGGAATGGACGGCTATGTTTTGTTGTATGCAACTGATTGTTACTGTAATATGTCAATTGACAAATAGTGCCGCCACTGCTGTTTATGCAGAGGGAAATATTAAAAGGTATGCTATCTATAAAAGTATTATGAATGTATTGCCTGTATGTTTTACCTATCTTGCTTATACGTTAGGGGGCGCTCCATATTGGCTATATATCTTTATGATAGCAATTTGGAGTATGGGTGGAGATATGGTTGTTATTTATTATTCTAATAAACAGTGTGGTCTTAAGATTTCTGATTTTCTGATTCAGGTCGTTTGTCCTGTATTATGTATTAGCGTATGTATGTTTATTGGAGGTTTTGCTATAAAGAGTTTATTTGAGGAAAGTTTCTTGAGATTGCTTTTGGTTTGCTGTATGACATCTATTGTCTTTGGAATTTGCGTCTGGAACTATGTGTTAAAAAAAGAAGAGAGAATAAGTGTGCTACAATTGATAAGCGGGAGATTGAAAAGAAATAAATAGAATGAAGGTTTTATATGATCATCAAGCATTCACCATGCAATACTTTGGGGGTGTTTCTAAATGTTTTTGTGAACTAATATCTCATTTTCCAGATAGTGTAGAGGCGGAAATAGGAATTGTGCAGAGTGATAATGTGCACTTAAAGCAATCAGGACTTTGTAGTAAGCTTCAACCTGTAGGTATAGATAGTTATAAATTCAGAGAATGGTATAATTTTCGTGGAGCTTATCGTTTGTATTGTGCTGTGAATAAGCTTTTCCCTTCGCTTCCTACAGCAGAAAATATTAATAAGCTGAAATCTATGGAGTTACTGAAATCTGGGGAATATGATGTCTTTCATCCTACATTTTTTGACAGTTATTTTTTGCCATACTTGAATGGTAAGCCTTTTGTCCTGACTGTTCATGATATGATGCCCGAAATATTCCTGCAATATTTTGGGAAGGACCATGTTCAGATAATGGAGAAAAAGAGATTAGTAGCAAGGGCAAGTGCTGTTATTGCAGTATCTGAGCAGACAAAAAATGACTTGATTGATATATTGAATGTTCCGGACAATAAAGTAACAGTGATATATCATGGAGGACCACAAAAAGAAATGATTACAGGTGATCCTATAATAAAAGTTCCATATTTTTTATATATGGGTACTAGAAATGCATATAAAAACTTTGATAGACTTGTTATTGCTTTTAGTCAGGTGGCTGAGTGCCATAAAGATTTGTTGTTAGTATGTACTGGAGGGGATTTTAATGCGTCAGAGATGAAATTGTTGCAACAATATGGGGTGGAAGATAGGGTTGTGCATCTGTTCGCTTCAGAAAGTGATGTTAAGAATTTGTATGCCTTTGCTAAGGCATTCATTTATCCTTCTTTATATGAAGGTTTTGGAATGCCTATTTTAGAAGCTTTTGCCTACGGTTGTCCTGTGTTGCTTAATAAAAAGAGTTGTTTCCCAGAAATAGCTGATGACGCTGGTCTCTTTTTCCATGATGATAATGATTTTTCTGATTTGAGGGAAAAAATGGAGGAAGTGCTTGATTGGAATGATGAAAAGAGAAACCTTATTATTCAAAGAGGATATGAGCGTCTTACTTTTTTCCGATGGGAAGAATCTTCACGGCAATTATTGGCTGTTTATCATTCTGTTATGAATCATTGATCTTTCTAAAGATAATGGATATGCTTGTAAGGAATTGATTTATGCCTACATTACTTTATTTTACGTGTGAGTCGTACACAAAAATTAGATATAAGTATGAATTATCCGATAATCTCAGTTGTAACAGTATCCTATAATGCTGCTGCAACTATCGAACAAACCATCCTTTCTGTAATTAACCAGACTTACCCTAATATTGAATATATCATCATTGACGGTGGAAGTACAGATGGGACTATAGAAATCATCAAAAAGTATGAAAATAGAATTCATTTTTGGCTAAGTGAACCTGATAATGGGATTTATGATGCAATGAATAAGGGGATTGATAAAGCTACAGGACAGTGGATTAATTTTATGAATGCAGGAGATTGTTTTCACGATAATAAAGTATTGGAATTATTGTTTGGTGAAAATAATCATGATCACTGTATAGCTATGTATGGAAATACTAATCTCGTAAAAAATGGTTTATTTGTAGGGCGGTTCTTTAATAATCCTTTTTGGAAAGTACGTTATCCTTTTCGGACAGGACAGGGATTTTGTCATCAAAGTTTGTTCACCAAAACGAGTATGGCTAAAAAACTTAGATTTGACCTATCTTATAAATATGCAGCAGATTTTGCTATGTCTTATCGTCTATATTTATCAGGATATGATTTTGAGTATATAAATTTAGTTATTGCAGATTATGATATAACAGGAGTGTCTTCTCAATCACGCTATTTAATAATACGAGAATTTGGAAAGGTATTAGGATGTGAACAATCAATTATGTATAAATTGTATTGTTGTATCTTTTATATAAAGCAAATCTTAAATTTGTAATGAAGAAAATTCTATTTTTAACTCCATATTTGCCAAGTAATAGAGCCGGTGGAGAGAATTTTACCAGGCTTCTATTAGAAGAATTATCTAAGACTTGCCAAATAGATTTGATCTATTTTAAGTATCGAACAGATCCTTTTTATATAGTTCCAAATTCTAATATCAAAGTTCTGAAGGTAATGAAAAATTCTTCTTTCATAAAACTAAAGAATTTCATTTTATATCCAATTTTGCATCCGATTTTTTCAATTAGATTTGATTGGTTTTTACTTCGATATATAAAATATTTGACAACTATAAATCAATACGACTTTTTGTACTTGGATCATAGTCAAATGTTTATATATGGTATGTATGTATCTTCTTTGAAAAAAATATTGATGTCTCATGATGTGATGTATCAAAGATTTTTAAGGATGAGAAATCCTTTAAATTTAATGGCTGTGAGGTATTCTGAAAAGAAAATCTTATCTATTGATAAGTCTGTGGTTTTTACTTTCAGCAAGAAAGACTCTGATATTATTAGGAAGATATATGGGAAACCATCTTTAGTTACAAATTTTTTTTTAGATAGAAATGTAATAAATGCGATGCCATATAAAATAGAGAATCAAATAGTTTTTTTTGGAAAATGGAATCGTAAAGATAATTTTGATGGATTAATCTGGTTTTTTGAAAATGTTTATAGTAAAATTACTAGAAAACTTAATATACTGATTATAGGTATTGGTTTACCGGATTCAATAAATCTCAGTATAACAAAGAACCATAATGTTACATATTTGGGATATACTAATAATCCTTATCCGATAATTGCCAATTCTATATTGTTGGTTTCTCCTTTATTTAGTGGCGCAGGGGTTAAGGTTAAAGTAGTAGAGGCTTTAGCATGTGGAACTCCAGTATTAGGAACAGAGATATCATTTGAGGGTATAGATTCTTGTTTTAAAAAATTTATGCTTGATGCAGAAAATGCTGCCGATTTTGTGAAAACTATAAATCGGCTAGCTATTCCTTTAAATGAAAGACAAAAATTTAAAGACGAATTTTTGAGAGAATATCATAATCAATCTATTTTGGGATATATAGAGGCGTTATAACATAGAGTAGTATGAATTGTTTTATAGGATGTTTGCATATATAATCGTATATTCAGTTTTAGTTATATCTTGTGGCTTTGATACAACAAAGATAGCTCTAAATAAGAAAATAAATATACTTTTAGGACTTGTTTGTCTTTTTACCTTGTTTAGGGGGTTAAGATGGGAAGTTGGTACAGACTGGGAACAATATTTAAATATATTTCTCTATTCGGAATGGAGTAATATTTTCTCTTTAAAAAGAGAATTAGATGATATAATGGAACCGGGGTATATAGTTTTAAATGTATTAGTTAAAACTTTTGGAGGGGGATATACATCTTTTCTTTTACTGACTAATTTTGTTATTTTATATTCGTATTTTCGCTTAGTGGTAAAATGTAGGGATTATCCTATTTACTCGTTTGCATCCATTTTATTGTCTGTGGGTTTTTTTCCTGTGAGACAGAACTTATCTGTTGCTATTTTACTTTTTTCTTATCAATATATTCAAAACAGAAAGTTTATATCTTTTTTATTGGTAGTCTTGTTGGCTGCTAGTATTCATTATTTTGCTCTTATATTTTTATTTATGTATGTATTGTCTGATAAAAGGATTACATTAAAAATGTCATGCTGTATTTTGTTGGGTTGTATAATATTCTCTAGTCTACTTAGTTGTTTTAAATGGGATTTCTATGCTTTGATGTCTTTTTTTCCATCATCTGTATATGAGAAGTTGGGTATATATTTAAATGCAGAGAATGATAGAGGTCGTCCTATATTGGAATTGATATTAATTTTGATCTTTTATTTTATCTCATATTTTTACGTGAAAAAGCAAGAGAATAGTAATGCACACCTATATCGCATTTATAGAATTTTTTTAAATGCTACTCTAGTTATGTATTGTTTAAGATTTTTGTTTCAAGATTTTGGTGACTTAGGGCGGTTGTCTGATTTCTTTTCAATTGTAGGGAGCATTTTACTGGTCCATTCTATAATTTACTGTATCAATAATTATAATACAAAAGTAGATAATTTATTCAAGATTGCTCCATATTTTATAATTGTATTGTTTTTCGTGTACAGATTTACAAGGCTTACGTCTTATGTCCCTCATTTAATGTTTCCATATAAAAATTTATTTGATTTATTTTTATGATAACAGTTTCTATTGTCACCTACAAGACGAATCTAGAAGAACTGTCCAAATGTTTGCAATCACTAATTTCTTCTCTTGTTTCCCAAATTTATATTGTCGATAATTCCAACGAGCGGTATATTGCAGATTTTTGTCAGCAATATACAAATGTGGTATATATTGGTAGTGAAAATGTAGGCTATGGAGCAGGGCATAATCAAGCATTGAGACGGATACTCGACTCGGGTGAAAAATACCATTTGATTCTTAATTCGGATGTGTATTTTGCACCTTCGGTTTTGGAATTTCTGGCAACCTATATGGATGCTCATGCGGATGTAGCACAGATACAACCCAATGTAGTATACCCTGATGGAGAGCTGCAATATACCTGCCGTCTTCTTCCCACACCTGCCAATCTGATTTTCAGACGTTTCCTGCCTAAAAGAATGGTAGAGAAAATGAATATACGTTATCAACTAAAATTCGATGATCATAAGAAAGAAATGAATGTGCCTTATCATCAAGGTAGTTTCATGTTTTTTCGTCTGGAATGTTTCAAAAAAGTAGGATTGTTTGATGAAAGGTTCTTCATGTATCCTGAAGATATTGATATAACTAGGAGAATGCACAAATGGTATCGAACTATGTTTGTCCCTAGTGTGACCATTGTACATGCTCATCGGGCAGCATCTTACAAAAGTAAGAAAATGTTGAAGATTCATATGGTCAATATGATTAAGTATTTCAATAAGTGGGGATGGATAGTTGATAAAGAACGTTCTGCTTGGAACAGAAAGTTATTGGAAGAGTTAGGATATAAAAAATAATATTTTCTATAATGAATTACTTTATTACAGGTGGTACCGGTTTCATCGGTACCCATCTTGCAAATTTTTTGCATGAAGTACATCCCGAAGTAAAAATTTACAACTTGGATATTGTAGAGCCGGGCACTCCATTACCGACAGTAAAAAAATATAAACCGGCTTTAAGAAAAGGGGAGGAACATGCAGCCACATTCATCTATTGTGATGTACGCCAGCCGATAAAGTTGGAAAAAGTAAATATCACTCCCGATGATGTGATCTTTAACTTTGCTGCCGTTCATCGTACTCCCGGTCATCCCGATCCTGCATATTTTGAAACAAATATCCGTGGTGCGGAGAATGTATGTGCCTTTGCTGAACGGCAAGGTATCCGGAAAATAGTTTTCACCAGTTCCATAGCCCCTTACGGTGCTGCTGAGGAACTGAAGGAGGAAACTACGCTGCCTATGCCCAACACTCCATACGGCATATCCAAGCTGGTTGCGGAAAAGATTCATCAGACTTGGCAGGCAGGAGGTGAAGGCCGCCAGCTTACCATTGTCCGGCCCGGTGTGGTGTTCGGACGGGGAGAGAACGGAAACTTTACGCGTCTGTATTGGGGCATTCGGGGGCATAAGTTTATGTACCCGGGGCGCAAGGATACCATCAAGGCCTGTATCTATGTGAAGGAACTGGTGCGGTTCATGCTTTACAGATTGGAACATCACGACAGTGGGGTGGAACTGTATAATTGTTGCTACGAACCCGCCTATACGATAGAACACATCGTAGAATCTATGAAAAGAGTGACAAATATGAAGGTAAAAGTTCCTTTCATGCCGGGATGGCTGATCATGACTGCTGCCGGTATAGTCGGAGCAATAGGCTCTCCGATGGGCATCTGTCCGGCACGGGTGAGAAAGTTGCAGATCTCCACAAATATCTGCGGAAAAAAACTGTCCGCTTCGGGTTACTGTTTCCGTTACACCTTTGAAGAGGCGCTGGCAGACTGGTACAAGGATAATGGTAACCTGTATCTGCAATGAGTTGGCTGATACTTTTTCTTTTGTTCTTTGCAATGATTGGTGCGGTACACACCCAGTTCACCTATGGGACTATAGGACTTGCATCCGGCATACACGTTTATAACAGACGGAAGGATTACCCATTAAATGGTTCCGCCATTGGTGCCAACTTCCGTTTTTCTCTGCCTCCGACTTCCTTTATCAATAAAGTGGTGAATAACTTGAATCTCATGGCAGAGTATGATAGTAAATCGATAATCTTGGCATGGAATACAGCTTTTGGAAAGACTACATCAATGCCGTAGTAGAGCTGAACCGCTGCTGCTATTTCACTGGTGGCATTGTTTTCAAACTCCATCTGAAATAATAAAATAAATTATTTGATTAGGAACTCTGTAGTTTCAGTCTGTTATTTTAATCTGTACAGATAGAAAAGTAGGTCGAACTTCTAGATGAAAAATAATTATGTAGTGAATTAAAAAGGTATGGTATAAAATAAAGGTTGAGATGTAATAAACACGTGAGTGTTTCGTATGTGAGATGAAAAAATGTAGGTCCCTAGCTTCATGCTGTAAAAAGCATGATTCTCCTACATTGTGGATCAGAAATAGCACGACGGTGCCTTTCTGATCTACGCCCTGACATCGGAGGTTAAAGCCGATGTGAATTTCCCACTATATCAACGGTCTGTGAAGATAGTTGATATTTCCTGATTTGACATATACTGACGTATTTAGACACACAAATAAAAAGAAAAAACATTGGTAGATTTGTATCGAAATATCCCAATGTTTGATTTCAATCATTGAGATGTTTTTTTCAAATCTTCCGATGTTTTTCCGACTCTCCAAAAGGACAAAAGGACAAAAAGGACATATATGACTGTTTTTATTCATCTTAGTATAAGAATCATGAGGTATATTGCTGATCTTTATTATGTTAAATGATTTTGTAGACGTGTTACCTTACGAATGTTGAAATCGTGTTTTGCGCCAACCTGAATCGTTTTGTCTGTCATGAAATGCTTGGTCAACTCTTGAACGAAATTACGTATATTGTAAGGATTATTTAGTGAAAGGGCCGTGCTTGGAAAGAAGAGCGACATCTTGTTCGCGTTTGCTTCCGTCTTCAGTAACACAATCATTCGACAATAAGGTAAGATTATTGTACGAATTTCGGGGAAATAAAGGAGCTCCTTTCTGGAATTTCTCTCCCAACTAATAGGCTTCGTCGTTGGCATTGGAATTTTTATAGTACCATAGGGGATTTTTGTCCTTATGTCCTTTTGGCCTTTTGAAAGGAGGGCACGTTGGTGAGGGAAAGAAGAGGTGCGTGAGATTTGTAACTTGCTTGTATCCAGAAGATAAACTCTCGTTGCTTTTTTAGGAACGAAAATTTGTGTGCTCGAAAAAATGCAGGAAGCTCACGTAATATGCTTTTTTGTGAATAGTGTCAGTGACAGTTGATTTTAGCAGTGGATCGCTAATTGTTTTCCTATGTGGACAATATTTGATAAAGTAATAAAAACTGAAATATTATAAATTATTAATCATAGAATGACATGGCAAAAGAAAAACAGAAACCATACGAGTTTTTAAGCAATTTGGTATTGGCTTTAATGGGAACGGATCGTATTTTCAGTAACAGTTTCTTTTCCAGCGAATTTGCTATTTCTCCCAATACACTGAGTGAGATAAGACGGGGAGAGGATATGTGCATTTATCAGTATGTACGGGTGATACGGTGTATGATGAAGTATCTTCATTTAATTGTTCGAATGGATATGTTGCTAAAGGAATTAAGAACCGTATTAGCTTCCAATTGTGATTTGGTGGTTGCTACGATTCCGCACCGTTTTCACGGAACTTACCAACCGAAAGAGTGGGTGGTAGTAATGCATTGGGATGGTATAAAATAAATGTTGAAATGAAGAAATATGTAGGTCCCTAGATTCATGATAAACTCATGAAATCCCTACATTTTGCAGGTTAGAAATCGTACAGCGGTATATTTTTAACTTGACCCTCGTATCGGTGTAAAAACTGATATGTATCTATATGTGAAATATACCAACTGTCTGTGAGGATCGTTGGTATATTGCGTTTTAAGGGAACGTTGTACCATAGGGGAGTGGAAAATAGAATAGATGGTTAAAGAATACAAAAAAAGAGCAAACTCATAATATTCCTAAATCTTTCCGGAATCTGTATCGTTATTTGTAGCATAGAATAAAGTATAGTATTAACGCTAAAAGAATAACGATTATGAAGAAATTTCTATCTCTACTTGTACTGGCTCTGGTAGCTGTGCAGTTTTCATTCGCAAAAGATGTGATAACTAAAGACATGAATCAGTTGCCGCTTCCGGCACGTAATTTTATCAATAGTAATTTTACAAAGCCACAGGTTGCCCATATCAAAATTGATAAGGATATGATGGAATCTACCAAGTATGAAGTGGTATTGATGGATGGTACGGAAATTGATTTTGACAGTAAGGGAAACTGGGAAGAGGTAAGTGCTAAGAAAGGGCAGACTGTTCCTGTTAGTATTGTTCCGGGATTTGCTGTCAACTACCTGAAAGCGCATAATTTTGTGAATGAAGGAGTGACAAAAGTGGAACGTGACCGTAAAGGGTATGAGATTGAATTGTCTACCGGGCTTTCTTTCAAATTTGATAAGAAAGGAAAATTTATCAAGGCTGATGATTAACAAGTTGCAGTAAATAGACCTAAACAAGAAGATAACTATGTGGAGATTTAAGTTTAGCGCATGGGCAGTAGTGTTGCTTATGACTGCCCTTTTTTTCGGCGCATGTGATAATGACGATGATGATACTTTTGTTCCGCCCAGTAATATTACGGAGGCCTTGAAACAGGTATATCCGGCTGCCCAGAATATAGAATGGGAGATGAAAGGTGCTTATTATGTAGCTGACTGTTGGGTGAGCAATGATGAATTGGAAGTCTGGTTTGATGCTAATGCCAACTGGGTGATGACAGAAAATGAACTGAACAGTATTGATCAGTTGGTGCCGGCTGTTTATACGGCTTTTATAGATTCTAAATATAACGCGTGGGTAGTGACAGATGTATATGTGTTGACATTTCCACAGAATCCGATGGAATCTGTGATTCAGGTGAAACAAGGTAGCCAGCGCTACTCGCTTTATTTCACGCAGGATGGTGGATTGATACATGAGAAAGATATCAGTAACGGAGATGATACGAATTGGCCGCCAACTGAATAACTTTTAATCATAAAAATGACAACGGACTATTTCTATAAAAGGAATGGTCCGTTGCTTTTTATAATTACATTTGTTTGTAATCCTTGGCCAATCCTCCTTCACTTGTTTCTTTATAGAGTGACGGTAGGTCATGTCCGGTCTGTTTCATCACTTGCACTACTTTGTCGAAAGAGACACGGTGCATGCCATCGGTGAAAGCTGAATAAAGATTAGCATCCAGCGCACGTGCGGCGGCGTATGCATTTCGTTCGATGCAGGGAATTTGTACCAATCCGCATACCGGGTCGCAAGTCATTCCCAAATGGTGTTCCAAGCCCATTTCTGCTGCATACTCAATTTGTGCAGGACTGCCCCCGAACAATTGATTGGCGGCAGCTGAAGCCATTGCGCAGGCAACACCTACTTCTCCCTGACAACCTACTTCTGCTCCGGAAATGGATGCGTTGAATTTGACGATGTTGCCAAATAGGCCGGCAGTGGCTAACGCACGTAAAATGCGCATATCGCTAAAGTCACGGCTTTTTTGAAGATGATAAAGTACGGCGGGCATGACTCCGCAAGAACCACAGGTAGGAGCGGTTACTATTTTACCGCCGGAAGCATTTTCTTCACTTACGGCCAAAGCATAAGAGAAGACGAGCCCTCTGGATTGCAGGGACTGTTTGTATCCGGTAGCACGTATGTAGTAAGTGGAGGCTTTCCGCCGGAGATTTAGTGGTCCGGGTAGTACGCCCTCTGCTTCGAGTCCACGGTGAATGGCATCTTTCATGGTAGCCCATACTTCAGCCAGGTAGTCCCATATATCTTCTTCCTCACATTCCTTTACGTATTCCCAATAACTTTTTCCGGTATCTTCACACCATTGGAGTATTTCAGTCATGTTTTCCATACCATATACATCAGGGCTTTCGATGGTTGGATTGTCATTATTTTCTGCCAATGCACCACCACCGATGCTATAAACAGTCCAATTCTCCTGCACTTTATCGTTGTTATCCAGAGCTGCAAATGTCATTCCGTTCGGATGGAACGGTAGAAAGACTTTGGGCTGCCACACAATTTCTACCGGGGCAGTGGGTTGCAAAGTGTCTATAATGGCTACATCCGTCATGTGTCCTTTGCCTGTAGCAGCTAAACTGCCGTAAAGGGTTACTTTAAAAGATGCAGCATCCGGATGACGTTCCAGAAACATTTCGGCAGCTTTACGCGGTCCCATAGTGTGGCTACTGGAAGGTCCTGTGCCTATTCTATATAGCTCTTTTATCGATTTCATGACTGATGATGTGTTTTTGTTAATACCATTTCTTTTTTCTGAAGTACAAATATACAATAATACCGATAATTGCCATTACAATCCAGGCAAATAAATACCCGTATTGCCATTCGAGCTCGGGCATCCATTTGTAATTCATTCCCCATACTCCGACCAGAAATGTCAAAGGGATAAAGATGGTGGATACGATGGTTAACCTCTTCATGATGTCGTTCATACGTAAATCATTGTTGGAGATGTACAGATCGACTAATGAGGAAAGAGTTTCCCGGCAGATCTCAATGGTCTGTAATACAAATTGCAAGTGGTCGTTTACATCATTGAAAAAGGCACGGTTCACTTTGTGAATAAGCAGGTTTTCTGCCCGTAGTAACTTGATATATTGTTCTTTTAGTGGAAGGATGGATTTTTTCATCAGCATATATTGGCGTCGTAATGCCTGAATCTGAATTCCGATGTCATCACCGCTGGTGATGGTGAGCAGTTCTTCTTCCAAATCTTCGAGTGCGTCATCAATGGAAGAGATTGTTGAAATATAGTTTCCCATGATGCTGTTGAGCAGCACGCTAAGTAGATAATCAGTCTGGCGGCTGCGTATCTTCAGGACATCATTACGCAGGGCGGAGCTGACATCATCGAAGAAGTCGGTTTCTTTTTCGAGGAAAGTAAGTACGTAGTTATTACCTAGAATAAGACAAACTTGCTGTTGGAGCAACTCGTCCAGTTCGTCTTCTTCTTTATGTTCGTTGGGGTAGAATATTTTTAAGATCAGGACGATGTATTTGTCATGCTCTTCTATCTTGGTAGGATGATCCGCATTCAGTATATCTTGCAGGACTAGGAAGTCTATTTCAAAATGACTGCAAATTTCTCGGATAGTCTCCGTATCTTTCATTCCGTGTATTTGTAGCCAATTGATCCGATCGCTGTTCAGTGTTCCCTTGATGGCTTGAAAGGTGTCGTTGGCGCTTTCCTGCATCTCGGTAGCATTGTAAGTACAAAGATGTAAGTGGGTAGGAGTAAGACTGTCTCCTGTGTAAATAAGCTTTTCGCTTAACAGATTATTCTTCATGCTTTATTCTCGTTTTAGAAAACCACTGTAACAAAGGTAGTGGTTTTCTAAATGAGAACAAGTTCTTTGGACGTTTTGTTTACAGGTTAGTCAAAATCAACTACTGTGATTCCAGCACCGCCAAACTGCACATGTTCGTCTGCATAGTGGCTCACTCCCGGTACAGTGGCCAGATACTGGCGGATTAATGTACGAAGTATTCCCGTTCCTGTGCCGTGAAGGATGCGTACACGGTCCATGCCGACTAATATGGCGTCATCAATAAAATAGGTGACTGCTTGCAGAGCTTCGTCTCCACGCATTCCACGCACATCGATGTCCTGTTTGAAGCTAAGCTTCTTTTCGTACATCTGATCGTGTGTCTGGCTACTGACAAAGGTGCTTTTGGCGATTCCTTCCGTCTTGGGTGCATTATTAGTACGTTCCAGACGGTCTATTTTTACGGTCGTTTTTATGCTTCCAAAAGCAACGGTCGCATTTTTACCATTGATTTCCATCACTTGGCCGACACTTGTCTGTCCTTTGATTTTTACATTTTCACCTACTGCAATCGGCACTACTTTAGGAGCACTTGACGGGGAAGAGACTGCGGCTTTCGGTTCGTTTTTCTTATTTTTCTTCCGTTCTTGTTTCTCCTTTAATTTCTTCATTTTCTGTGCAATCTTCTCTTCATGCTCTTTAGAAGCCAGCGCATCTAAAGAAGTACGGAAGTCTGTCAGTTCCTGACGTGCCTGGCGTGTCTTTTCCTTTTCAGCTTGTGCTTCCTTGATTGTGCGTATTGTGTTTTCAATGCGTGCATTGGATTCCTGAAGCATCCGTTCCGCTTCTTCTTTTGCTTGCCGGATGATCTCTTTCCGTGACTTTTGCAACTCTTCCATTTCCGTTTGGTAGCGGGCAATGGTTTCTTCCATGTGTTTTTCCCGTTGACGGATGGTTTGACGTTTTCCTTCCCAGTAACGCTTGTCGCGCACGATGTCCTGAAGGTATTTGTCGGCATTGATATATTCACTTCCTACGATTTCCGAAGCATCTGCAATGACATCTTCCGGCAATCCGATTTTTCGTGCGATTTCTACGGCAAACGAACTTCCGGGATTTCCGATTTGTAGCTGGAAAAGTGCTTGCATGAGATGGCGGTCGTAAAGCATGGCTCCGTTCACTACTCCTTCATGATCTTCGGCAAAATGTTTCAGATTCTGGTAGTGGGTGGTGATGACTCCGAATGTTCCTTTCTGGTTGAAACGTTTCAGGACGGCTTCGGCAATAGCACCTCCAATTTGCGGTTCCGTACCTCCACCGAACTCGTCAATCAGGATGAGGCTCCGTTCGTTGCAACTCTTCATCATGATTTTCATATTGGTCAAGTGAGAAGAGTAGGTACTCAAATCGTCTTCAATAGATTGCTCATCACCAATATCGATAAAGATGCTGCTGAATATACCGGCGTGACTGCGTTCGTGCAAGGGAATGAGCATACCGCATTGCAACATATATTGCAGCAAACCGACTGTTTTGAGGCAGACGGATTTACCTCCGGCATTCGGACCGGATATAATAAGAATACGTTGTTTTTGATTTAGTTCTATATCCAGTGGTACGACTTTCTTTCCGTGTTTGGCAAGTGAAAGTTGTAATAAAGGATGCACAGCCATTGTCCAGTCCAGTAGTTGCTCATTCTCTACGGCGGGTTTCAGACTATTGGTCTGTATGGCGAAATAGCTTTTCGCGCGGATAAAATCTATTTCTGCCAGAAATTCGTATGATTGAAGGATTTCCGGGATAGACGGACGGAGTACGTTTGAAAACTCGGTAAGGATGCGAATAATTTCGCGTCGTTCGTCGCCTTCGAGTTCGCGAATACGGTTGTTGGCTTCTACGACTTCCGCCGGTTCTATAAACACTGTTTTTCCGCTGGCGGATTCATCGTGTACAATACCTTTGATTTTTCGCTTGAGTCCGGGTGCGACGGGGATCACCAAACGTCCGTCACGCATGGTGGGAGCTACGTCTTTATCTACGTATCCTTCGGATTGTGCGCTGCGCAGGATGCTGTTTAACGAGCGGGAAATATTTCCCATTGTACTGGCAAGCTCGCGACGTATACGGGCTAATTCGGTGGAAGCATTATCCTTGATTTTTCCATATTTGTTAAGGATGCCGTCTATTTTTCCTATCAGTTGAGGGAAAACGGCTATATCTCCTGCCAGTCGTTTCAGACTGGGGTAGGGGGTGTCGTTCTCTTCTTCATCTTCATTCCGATGGAGAAAGCGTACAATGTCACGGATGGTTTCTAACGAACGGCGCAGGTCGAATAGTTCTTGCTCGTCCAGATACATTCCTTCTATTCGCACTCGCTTTAGTGAAGGGCGGACATCAAAGAAAAATTGATCGGGAAATCCATCTTCTTTTTGGATGATACGGACAAACTCTGTTACCTGGTTTAATTTCTCCTCTACTTCTTCATGTTGCTCCGAAAAGGTCATATCTGTGACTCTTTCTTCGCCTAAAGTGCTAAGACACTTATCTTTTAGTAACTGTCTGATCTGGTCGAATCCTATCTTTTGCTCAAAATTTTGAGGGTATATCATATCTTTGTTCTTACTAATGGACTGCAAAAATACGATTAATTCGCGAAAAAATTATCAGAATGTTTGCAGATTTAAAAATGATTCGTACCTTTGCACCGCTTTCAACGGAAAGCACTTCTGATAAAGGAGTTTTGGAGAGGTGGCAGAGTGGTCGATTGCGGCGGTCTTGAAAACCGTTGTACTGCGAGGTACCCGGGGTTCGAATCCCTGTCTCTCCGCAACAAACGCTGAAAATCAGCAGATTGCAAAACAAACACCCAGTTTTGCACCCAAGAATGTAAAGTCGGGTGTTTTTGTTTTATTTAAGATAATACAACCACTACATAATAAAAGAGTAGCGATATTAAAAGAATCCGATGAGAAAAGACTAATATTTATCTATCCATTCACTTTGATTTTTCAGGACTTTACATCGTCCTGAAAGTATTTGTTATTGTATTCCAACGTCAGGAGTGGATTATAATACAAGTTTTTTGTGTGGATAGAATTTCGTTTTGCTTAATGTACGAAAGTACTTATCTATAAACGCATGAAATATTAGCACAATGAATCATTGGAAATCAACTTTGGCCGTGATAGGAATAGGCCAACTCATATCTATTTTAACAAGTACGATTGTTGGCTTCTCCATTATTTTTTGGATTAGCAACGAATTTAAATCCCCGACAGCTTTATCTCTGGCTATTTTAGCTGGATTTTTACCACAATTTGTATTAGGCTTGTTTGCCGGGGTCTATGTTGACAGATGGAATCGAAAGAAAACGATGTTTTATTCGGACTTGTTCATCGCGTTCTGTACCCTATGTCTTTTTATTGTGATAACCAAGGGTTATAAAGACCTTTCTTTTTTTTATCTATTGACTGCTTGTCGTTCAATAGGCAGTACGTTTCATGCACCTGCTTTACAGGCAAGCATCCCTCTACTGGTTCCCAAGCACCATCTTGTCAGGGTATCAGGTTTGTACCATTCCATTCAATCCTTCAGTGAGGTGATAGCCCCCGTTGTAGGGGCAAGCCTCGTTGTTTGGCTTCCCATACAGTATATTCTGCTCATAGATGTGATCGGAGCTGTTGCTGCTTGTCTGACCTTACTTTGTGTCCAGATTCCTTCTCTTCAAAAAACGAAAGTTCTTCCAGATTTCAAAAAAGAACTGACGGAATGTTGGCATACCTTGCGGCGTACAATGGGCATTTTGCCTTTATTCGTATGCTTTACGCTGGTGACTTTTGTCCTTATGCCTGTTTTTACGTTATTTCCTTTTATGACGCTTCTGCATTTCAACGGAAACATTTTGCAAATGGGAGTTGTGGAAATGGGTTGGGGCTCAGGGGCATTGTTGGGCGGTTTAGTACTTGCCTGTAAGGCTTTGAAAAGCAAGCAAACATTAGTGATGCATACGGCTTATGTGATATTGGGATTGTATCTGATTAGCGCCAGTTATTTACCATCAAGCGCATTTATAGGTTTTGTTTGCCTAACATTTACAGGAGGCATAGCCTATTCCATTTACCATGCGCTTTTCATCGCTATTATTCAGCAGAACTTGGCTTCGGACATGCTTGGACGGACTTTTTCTCTCATCTTTAGTTTGAGTACCTTTCCATCAATGCTGGGTATCGTAGCTTCAGGATATTGGGTGGAAGCATGGGGTATCACATCCGTCTTTATGATCAGCGGATGGGTTATCTTTCTGATTGGAGTGGGTGCAAATTTTATTTCTTCAATCAAGCAGTTGGATAATTACGCATAGTATTATTTATTAAAGAATTATTATATGACAAAGAAAGAACACACTACGATTACAGAGTTATTTCAAGTTTTGGACTTGTTGGAAAGCCTGGACATGCAGTTTTGGTTGGATGGAGGCTGGGGAGTGGATGTCTTGTACGGACAGCAAACCCGCTTGCATAGAGATATTGACATTGATTTTGATGCCAATTATACAGACCAACTCCTTGATCTTTTGCAGGAGAGAGGATATCAAATTGAAACAAATTGGTTGCCCACCCGTGTGGAACTGTATAGCAAAGAATTAGGCTATATTGATATCCATCCTTTTGTCTTGAATGCGGACGGCACTTCCAAACAAGCCGACTTGGATGGAGGCTGGTATGAATTTCAACCGGACTATTTTGGAACAGCAGTCTTTGAAGGCAGAAGCATCCCTTGCATTTCTGCAAAAGGGCAACAAGTATTCCATTCGGGCTACGATTTAAGAGAGAAGGATATTCACGATTTATCTATAATTAAACAATGTATAACAACAATGAGCCTAACAATTAGATAAGAACAAGAAAATGACAGAAAAACAAATTGTCTGGTATATCTTACTTACAGAAGTAAAGATAGATAGTGACACCCAGTCTGTCACATCCCTGAGTGTAGCTCCATTGGCAGTCTTGCCGGAATTCCAGCGTAAGGGAATTGGGGGGGATGTTGATTCAGTAAGCCCATCAGAGGGCAGCACTTTTGGGTTACGGCACAGCAGTCGTATTGGGGCATAAAGAGTATTATCCTCGATTTGGCTATCGCAAGGCTATCGATTTAGGAATTGAATTTCCTTTCGAAGTCTCTCATGAATATTGCATGGTGGCTGAATTAATACCTGGAGCTACTGAGAATGTGAAAGGTATGGTTTGTTATCCAACTGACTTTAAATAGTTTAACAAGTAAAATTCATTATATAACTCGGACTGGGTATTTCAATTTCCCAGTCCGTATTCTGATAGTACTTATTCAATTGGAAGATTGTGTTGCTTCAAGAATGAAAGTTTATCCCAATACCCTCTTTGAAAGACGATTTTGTTATCTTTTACATGAAAAAATCCGCATCCACGAAGTCCAAGAGAGTCTTTCCATTCCATGATAGCCCATTCGCCATCTTCAAAAATATTTTCCACCATACAAACCATTTTAGCAGTGGCAAATTCATTCACAAACATTTTGTAGATTGATTCTTTACCAATTATTGGTTCGTTTGCGACTTGATGATTTACTGCATTAGTAGCATACAGCTCTGCTATATGATAAGCATCTGCTTTGTTAAAGCAATCTATCCATTTTTCCAAAACTTCTTTAGGCTTCATTTTTTATAAATTCTTAGGATTTTGATTCTGTAATAAAAACAATCTGTTTGGATGCATAGATACTTGATTTTATTAATAATAGGCTATTCTATATTCTAAATCCTCTGGATTTTTGCTCTCTCTGCACCGAGTTACGTAGATTCTGCTGTAACTTTTCCCATTGTTCCTTAAACCATTGTACTATGGGTTGTCGGTTTATGGTCAGCATAAGCTTACCACTATCCATCGGATGTTTCTCAACCCTAAAAATATCATTCTTGATGTCAAATTTCCACCTGTGTTCTTCGGAATAAATTTTGCCACTACATTGTATGGATTCTTTCTTTGTCAAGAGGTTTTCTATCATGTCTTTGGTAAACCCGATAACAGCGCATAATTTTTCCATTCTCAACATCTCTTTGAACATGGGAAACCATTTGTGGGCTTTTTCAAGCAAGGTGCTCAATCGTGATATTTCCTTGTCTTTGGCTTCAAGTTCTTGATTATGTATTCTTTGAAGATTACGAATTTGTCTGCTATGCTGTTCCTGTATTTGTTGTATCTGAATTTTTAATTCATCAGTAGCTTTGTCCCGTTTGGTAATTTCCTGATGTAGCTGCTCGATGTGATGTTCCAGTTCTTTCAGCTTACCGCTTCCGAAAAGAGAACCTACACCGCTTGCTATGGCGGTAGCAGCATTGGTGGCTGTTTTCTTTAGTTTGTCCGTGCGTATCTCTGCTTTTACCTGTTTGAGTTCCTGTTCGGCAAGGCTTACTTGTTGTTCCTTGTGTCGCTTGGTTTCCTCTATACGTTGCAGTTCGGCTTTCTGCTTCTCAATGATGAAATCATTTCGTTCCAGATGCTCTTTACCTGTGACAGCTTTTGCCTGTCCACGTTCCATCAGGAGAATATCGGAAGCAAGGGTCTGCATGGTTGCCATATCCTCGTCATTGAGCTTTCGGCTCTTTCCAGTTTCATGGTTCATCCAGTCGAATACGACATGAGCATGATAATTTGGTTTGAACCATCTGTTACCGACTTGGAAGCTCTCCTTGTCTTCTGCTTCCGGCTGACCGTTCAGCCAATGCCCTTCGTCTTTATGCAGGAAAATCTGTAGCGGAGTGATGCCCCAGCGTCTTTGGCACTCTTCACCGAATTTGCGTACATCAGCCAGTGTGGTGTCCGGTCTGATAAGCAATACTCCTTCACGGATGGGTGAGCATCCCGCCACCTTGATAATCTTTCCATTCTTTCCCTTGCGTTCCCTTTCCTTTTCCTGCATGGCACGTCCGGTCTTTTCCTTGACCATTTGCTTGATATTGTCATAATGAGTTCGCAGTTCGGGAGTGCCGAAGTCGGGATTTATCCACTGTTCGTTATCGGTGGAAAGTTCGGGAACGACATAGATTCTGGACTCCCCGATATTACGCATATACTCGGCAGTCCTTCGATTGTGTGCCTCGCTCGATGCGATGTTGCAAGGCTTGATATGTATGCTTGATTTTGTTGCCATAGCTTCTTTCCTTTGTTTACAATTGATTTACTTTGCTCGCTTTCGCAGAGGGGGTTCTTAGGGGTAACCCATAAGCGGAGATTGCAAAGAGAGGGTCACTCTTTGCTCGGGGTTCTCAGGGGTGAAACGCCCTGAGTGGGTCATTAGGGCAAAGCCCTAATCCCCTCGGGAGAGCCCACAACTACGAAAGCGAAGCGTGTAGTTATAGTGGGCTATAACCGGAAGCCTTTCGGTTTCTTGGATAGTGTATCATTCCTCTTTTTGACAGATTGCGCTTGCTCTTTCCTATCGGCTATTCGTTTCTGTAAATATTCGTTCAGATCTTTACATCCACTGTAGATTTGCGAGGCGTCACGTATATACCGGGTAGCATCATACTCCTTTCTGATTTGCTGTATTGCTTCCATTCCTGCACGGTCATTGTCAAAGAAACAGTGGATGCGCTCATAGCTTCCCAACGGATAGAGTGCCTTGGGAACATTGGCTACGGAATTAAGAACTATGTAATCCTGTCTGTCGAAGTCGGGTGATTGCGGACAGCTTTCCAGTCTTAAGGTCAGAAAGGAAAGGTAATCCATAAATCCCTCAAAAACGTAACATGCACTCCTTGGCTTTCCTGACTGTCTGATATGGGATATTTCTTTTGGTGCGATACATCCCTTGAAATATCGGTTGCGGATTTCATATCCACCCGATATGTTCGGAAAAGCAATGGCGAAATAACGTTTGCCGTTGTGGGTGAAACGGGCTTCCTTACATTCTCTTTTCGCCAGTGCCGTGTTTATCCCTCTTTCCTGTAGATAGGCAAGCAGGGCAGGAGAAGTCAGCTGTACAATGTCCAACTCCTGAAAACTCGGTTCGGAAAATGACTGCTTGCCAAAAGAGAAAGATACGGGACGGATGTGCGGAGTCTGTTCCTCGATTTTCTGTAGAAGATAAGGTACATAGTCGGAACAGTAGAGTTCCTGTGCCAGTGCAATGATATTTCCACCTTTACCAATTGCAAAATCATACCATTGGTTGCGTTCGGTATTTATTTTGAACGAGGGCTCTGTCTCTTCCCGTAACGGGGATTTATACCACAGGTTGATACCTTGCTGCTTGACGGGAGAATGTCCCAAACTGTACAGAAAATCCGCTATCCTGATTTGTTTTGCTGTTTGTATATCCATAATAAGATGAGTGTTTGAATAATGGTTGGAATATTTATTTCTCTTTTCGCCCGTACCTTTTTATGAAGTACGGTCTGTATAATCACTTCACTTTATTTTCGTATATATAGGATACGGTAATAAAGTGAAGCGGTTTTACATTCTCTGCAATCGCTTCGCTTTATCCTTAATATATAGACCTGCCGAATAAAGTGAAGTGATTACAGGTTAGACGGTCTAATAGTGAAAGTCTGGCTTGAACGTGTATTTCCTGCCGTTCTCCTGTACTATCATCCGTTTGTTCCGGAGCATGGTGATAAGTGATACCGCCTTTTGATGGTTCAGTTTTACACCTACTGACATATAAGACTTGATTAAGGCGGTTTCCAGATCCTTGTAGCCGTATTCCTCTTTCAGTCCGAAAGCCGCTTCTAGTGCTATGCGGTGCTGTTGTTCGGTAATATGCCTGTAAGGGTCGAACTTTTCCTCTTCCGGTCTTCCGGGTTTCTTCGCTTCGGGTCTGTACCCCTCTATGAGTTCAGGCAATGCATTGTCGTTGATACGGAAAGCGAAAGGCTCGAAATCCATTGCACGTATGTGCATGGCCGAAACATTGCTTATATCCCCGTTGCTCTTGTCCTTTTCCACGAGAAGAACGGTTTCCGCCTTGTTGTTCAGCTCCGTACCGATATGCCCTCTTGCGTTTTCATCGCCTTTGTTCTGGTGGAGTATCGTATGGATGTGTATTTGCCTGTCATCCGTCCACTGCATCAACTTGGATATGATGCGTGTCGATTCTCCCGGACTGTTGATGTCATATACCATATCACGGATGCCGTCTATGATTACAAGCCCTATGTCCGGTGTATTATAGATAGCCTGTTCGACAATCCTGATGCGCTGTTCGGGCGTGTATTTCCTCAAAGCGAGAAACTCCAGATGTTCATTGTCCCTGTCATCAGGAAGACCGGCCAGCCGTAAAATACGTTTCATGACTTTCAGGCAGTGATAATGGCTTTGTTCCGTGTCCACATAAAGGACTTTCCTTTTGTTCTCCGGAAGTTCTGCCACATACCGTAGTACCGTACCGTTTTTCAATGAGGCGGCTACAATAGCCGACACATTGAAAGTCTTTTTACTTTTGGCTTTGCCTATGGATGCACTGAAATTGCCCAGTGTGCCAATGACCGAACCTTGCACTTTTAAAATCTCAGGTGCTTTCTCATAGATTTTCGATAGGCTCAGACGTGAGGCTTGCCAAAGGATTATCGCCTGTTCTGCAGATATTTCCTTTATTTCTCTCATATAGTCCATAAGCATACCTCCCATTATTTCCGTCCTCCTGTTTTCTTCCCGGCAAGTTCAAGAGCCAATTCCGCATCTACGATAATCTTGCGCCCTATCTGGGTAATCGCCTTGTCTATCTTACCGCTTTTCTTTATGCGGTTGGCAGTGGGCAGACTGCACCCGAACAGTTTGGCTATGCCGAGTATTCCGTACACATACTTCTTTTCCGTGTCTGTAACGGGTTGCGGCAATGCTTCGGCCTGACCTGAAGCGTGCTTACTCAGGAATATGAATTCTTCGCCTGTCATCTGCCAGACGGGTTTTGATAATAATTCTTGGATATTTGTCATCGTCCAATCTATTTAGTCGTTAAACAATCAGCCCTGCGCACTGGCTGTTATTTCTGTTCTCGAACGATGCAAAATTAGGTAGGGTTATGAGTGGTAAGGATGGGGACGGTACAAACTGAATATCATTGTATCTTATTGAATATCAGAAAATAAAAATACCACTCAAAAATTATTTTGAGTGGTAAAAGTGGAACTTTCGTAAAGTATCAGGATATATCACGGATTATCTGAATATATGTTCCATTTCCTTGGCGAAATTTTGGTTGCTGTCACTGGGGAAATCTGAAACAGGCTCCTTGTACTTGGATTTGTAGTAGCTGTCGTCAATATCCAGCAGTTTCAGTATTCTGTCTTTCCATTTGTCCCTGTCCTGTTTGGAGAGTTTCTCGCTCATCAGGAATATCAGATAGCATACACGTATTTTCTCTCTCGGTTTTATTTTCAGCTTGCAGTTGCAGGGGTGAAGATTCATATTGGCATAAAAATCCGGTGCGGAAATTTCTTCGAACTGTTCTCCTTCGCACACCTCATGAATGAGCGAAAGTAATTTCATGCTGAAATATTCCTGCTGTTCTTCTGTTGTTTCCCGTTGATTGATTGGTTTATCCGGTTCATACTCTTGCTGCCCGTCAGGAATGTATTTCTTCAATATATCCAAAAAAAGACAGCTTTGACGGTATATGTCCGCACAACAGTTCTTCATATATTGGAATGCCTCTGTTCTTGCAGCCTTTTGCTGGTTATAGAGTTTGTTCAGTTTGGCTTTTTCCCTGTCATATTCAGCCTTGCAGCGTTCATATTCTTTTTCTGCCTGTTTTTCCTCTTCGGCTGTATGCTCCCTGTAACCAATGGAATCATACCTGTTGTTGGCTTCATTCAGCGGCTTGCTCAGACTTCTTGTAACATCCAGCTGGGCTTCAATTTCCTGAGAATACCTTTCCATGTGCTGATAGCAAGCACGTTCTATGGCTCTGTCACTTAACGGGCGTATCTCATAAGCCTGTATGCTCTTTTCTATTTCAGTTTTCAGGCTGTTTAGTATCAAGGTGTATTGCTCTTTTTGCTTGTCAAGCACCAGTTCAAGGATAGCGGCTTCAAAGGATTTCATGTCATTATACTCCTGATAGAAATCCGATATGAATTTCTGCCTGTCAAAAGAGAATGCGTAGTTATCTATATAGTCTTTGTATATTCTGTTGAGTTCTCCGTATTGGGGAATCATCATCTGTATTTTTCCTGCCATATACTTTAATATTAAGGGTTCTTGTCCTTGTCAAGGAATAAGGTCAGTTCTTCTTCCACTTCTTCTATACTCGGTAGGGCAGATTTCAGATTTTCGGGTACTGCCTTGCTCAATTGATAGTCGCTGATACCTATCGGCTGGTCATATCCAGCCAAGGCATATTGTGCCACGACCTCATCCTTACCCCTGCACAGCAAAAGACCGATGGTCTTGTTATCATTTTCTCCCCTCAGTTTATCATCTACAACATTGATATAGAAATTTAACTGCCCTGCATATTCCGGTTTGAATGGCGTTGCTTTCAATTCTACGACAACATAGGCATGGAGCTTGATATTATATAGAATCAGGTCAGCGAAAAAGTCACTGTCCCCAATCTGGAAATGTTTTTGTCTGGCAACAAAAGCAAAGCCGTTACCCATTTCCAGCAAGTAACGGGTTACATGCTTTACCAGCTGTTCTTCTATATCCCTTTCGTCAGCCTTTTCTTTTGCTCCTGCCAAATCAAAGATATACGGGTCTTTTAACAGATAGTTGGCAAGGTCGCTTTGAGGTGTCGGAAGCGTGGCTGTGAAGTTGTTTACCTTGTTACTCTTGATTTGTCTGTCATACAGATTAGTTTCAATCTGCATTTTCAGCACATTACTGCTCCAACCCATTTCTACAGATTGTTTCATATACCAATACCTTACACCTAATGGTAGCGGATTATTGAGTATGACCATATGGCTTGCCCAATTTATTCTTGCAATCGGTGATGCCAAGAATAAATCTTCTATATCCTCTATTTTTATTTTATAGATAGTTGCTACTGTTTTTGCTACATTCTGAAATTGCGCAGGAACCTCCTGCGTAATTTCTAAAGATTGATTATCAGCTGATTGTATTTGCGCAGTAAGTTCCTGCGTAAATTGTCCGCTATTGAGTTTAAGGAGTTCATTAGTAATGTTTTGAATATTTGGAACTGACAGTATTGAATCTGCTTCAATAAAGCTACGAAGCACATTTAACGGATATAAACGGGCAAACTGGCACATATAAGTAAGATTACGCTCCGAATATCCTTTCTTCTCAGGATAGTTAAACCGGATAGCCTGAGCCAATTTATTGATAATTTTTCCTCCCCAACCATATAAGTTCTGCTGATACAGGATATAGTTACCCATCTTCCAGTAATGGAACAACATCTGGGCATTGGCAGCTGTAATAAGACGGACTTGCGCCTGTTCTATTTCCGAACCGACAGCATGAACAAAAGCGTCAAAATACCTTTTGTCTATATTATGATTATTATTACTTTCCATATTAATAAGTCTTGTTCTGACAAAGATAACTTTAATAATGATAATCTGTGAAACTGATTGATACTTTTATAGTTGGTTAAACTTGTTCATTGCATTAGCCTTAATATCATCAGCTATGTCAATGTAGGGCTTCATGGCTTTATAATCACTGTGCCCTGTCCATTTCATTACAACCTGTGCAGGAATACCGAGAGCCAGCGCATTACAGATGAATGTCCTTCTTCCTGCATGTGTGCTGAGCAATGCGTATTTCGGTGTAACTTCATCTATACGTTCATTTCCTTTGTAGTAGGTTTCACGTATAGGTTCGTTAATTTCTGCCAGTTCTCCCAGTTCTTTCAGATAATCATTCATTTTCTGATTGCTGATAACAGGCAATGCCATGTGGTTTTCAAAATGGATGTCCTTGTATTTTTCAAGTATGGCTTTACTGTACTTGTTCAGTTCAATACTCAGACTATCTGCCGTTTTAACGGTGGTGACTTCTATATGGTCGGACTTGACATCACTTCTCTTTAGGTTACGAACATCTGAATAACGCAGACTGGTAAAGCAACAGAACAGGAAAACATCCCGGACACGTTCCAGATACTGTTTGTCTTTGGGTATCTGATAGTCTTTTAGTCTGTTCAACTCTTCCCATGTCAGGAAGATTACCTTCTTGGGGGTGGTTTTCAATTTCGGTTTGAACGTATCGTATGCTATATTCTGGTGATAGTCTTTCTTGAAGCTCCATCGCAGGAACCATTTGAGGAATCCCATTTGTTTACCGATGGTACTGTTTCTCATGTCTTTCTTGTCACGCAGGAAATTGATATACTCGTTCAATCCGAACTCATCGAAATATTCAAAGGTCACATCTTCCTTGAACTCCTTGAGGTGATTTTTAACGGCTGCAAACTTTTCGTATGTGGATTCAGTCCAGTTATTCTGATTGCCGCATTCTTTTACAAATTCATCGAACACCTCCCAAAAACTTATCTGTGCTTCTTCCTGCTGTTCTTCGTTGGCATTCTTCATCCGCAGGTTGAATGCATCCTTTAGTTGTTGGGTAGTTGGCATGGTTTCCTGTACCTCAAACTCCTTGAACACATTTTGAATTTCGGCATAGTATTTCAGCAGATCGGCATTGATTTCAGATGCACTTTGCTTTAATTTGTTGGTACACCCGTTCTTTACTCGCTGCTTGTCGGAATCCCATTTGGCTACATCGATGCGGTAACCCGTTGTAAACTCAATGCGCTGGCTTGCGTATATGACGCGCATACGGATGGGGACATTCTCCACAATTGGCACACCGTTCTTTTTCCGGCTTTCCAATGCAAAAATGATGTTTCGTTTGATATTCATAATTGGGTGCGTTTGAAATTCTACACCCAAATATACACCCAATATTTGGAATAGCAAAAGATATTCAGAAAGATTTAGATTTACTATGTATTCCAAATTGTGTGTGATTATCAGTAATTTGTAATTTTATGATATTTCTTGAATGTATAGGTTCGAGAGCCTGTCTCTCCGCTTTTAAGCATTGAATATCAATGCATTATAGAATAAGCATCCTAATTAAGGTATCAGAAAATGACCTTATGGGATGCTTTTTTATTTTATGATATTTTGGGGTGATTTGATTTCAATTTAGTGTATTAACAGGGAAAATTTGCAGACAGGAAAATTCTCTGTATCTTTGCCGACATGGCGCAAAAAGGTGAGTTACATATAAGAAATAAGCACAATGGTCAATATGATTTTCCGTTGTTGATAGAAAATTATTCTCCACTTAAGAGATTCGTATCACTTAATCCTCTGGGTGTACAAACTATAAACTTTTTTAATCCGCAAGCTGTAAAAGCTTTAAATAAAGCATTATTAATCAGTTATTATGGCATTCGTTATTGGGATATACCGAAACAATACTTGTGTCCACCCATTCCCGGAAGAGCGGATTATATTCATTATATTGCCGATCTTATTCAGCCGGATAGGGTAGCGAAAGATTTGCGGGTAGAGGATGAGGATGCGAACGAACAGAAAACGAAACGCAGATGTCTGGATGTTGGGGTAGGTGCAAATTGTATTTATCCGATTATAGGGCACACAGAGTATGGATGGACATTTGTGGGCAGTGATATTGATCCGGTCTCGATAGAAAATGCACGGAAGATAGTGACTTGCAACCCGGTATTGGCACATAAGATTGACTTGCGACTTCAGAAAGACAGTCAGAAGATTTTTGATGGAATTATCATGCCTGACGAATACTTTGATGTTACGATCTGTAACCCTCCGTTTCATAGCTCGAAGGAAGAAGCGGAAGACGGAACCTTGCGCAAATTGAGTAGCCTGAAGGGGACGAAGGTGAAAAAAGTACAATTAAATTTTGGCGGGAGTGCGAATGAACTTTGGTGTGAGGGTGGAGAAATCCGTTTTATACTGAATATGATCTCCGAGAGTCAGAAATATCAGAAGAACTGTGGATGGTTCACCAGCTTGGTTTCAAAAGAAAAGAATCTCGAAAAGCTATGTGCTAAATTGAAGTCTGTGAATGTATCGGAATATAAGATTATCAGAATGCAGCAGGGAACTAAAAGCAGCAGAATATTAGCCTGGCGATTTTCTAATAACTCATAATAATGAGTGCTTATTGATCTGTTATTTTTAAACCTATTAAATAAAATATTATGGAAACAAATTACATCACTTTGACGAAGGAGAATATTGCGGACGAACATATATGCTGTGCTTTTTCGGACAAGAAATGCAAAGATAGTTATGAATTAAAAAAAGCATGGCTGAAAAAAGAGTTTGATAATGGTTATGTTTTCAGACGTATTGACGAACGGGCAAAAGTGTTCATCGAATATGGTCCTGCTGAAAAGGCGTGGGCTCCTGTCAGTGCTCCTAATTATCTGATGATAAATTGTTTCTGGGTGTCGGGTAAATATAAAGGATGCGGGCATGGCAAGGCTTTGCTGCAGTCTGCTATTGATGATGCGAAATTGCAGGGAAAAGATGGTTTAGTTACCGTAGTGGGCACTTCTAAATTTCATTTTATGAGTGATACAAAATGGCTGCTGCGACAAGGTTTCCAAACTATAGAAAAACTTCCTTACGGATTCAGTTTGTTGGCTTTGAAAATAAATCCGGCTGCTCCCGATCCTTCATTCAACGACAGTGTATTGACAGGTGAGTGTCCTGACCGGGATGGAATAGTAGTGTATTATACTCATCGCTGTCCGTTTACTGAATTCCATGTTCGCGGTTCTTTGGTCAATGCTGCCAAGAGTAAAGATCTCCCATTAAAAATAATAGAATTAGAAACCATGGAACAGGCACAAAATGCGCCTACTCCAGCCACTATCTTTACTCTTTTTTATAATGGTAAGTTTGTTACGACCGATTTGAGCGCGTGTATTGAAGCCCGGTTGGGAAAGGCTTTAGGCTTGTGATTCTGTGAGATGAAAATTTATCAGAAACTAGGATTGGGATAAGAAGATAGCTAATGTTTCTTATTTTAATTTTGCAAAATTAAGATGTACCTTGCACTTTTTATGGAAAATACATATCTTTGGATGTTGAATGATTAAAACACGGTAAGAACTTATGCGTTTTTTTGTATGTATTTTGGTGCTTTTATTTGTACATAATCAATTTTCGAGGGCTGATAAAACTTTAACAGATGATTCTCTGTATACGGAGAAATATATCAGGGATATTTATATTCCCGAACCTAGGCGTGCTCTGCAATTACTGGACGAAGCGGAGAACAGGAAAACGATTCCTTTGCGGGTTGTAAATGAATTGCGTAGTTTATCATATAGTAATATGTATATGAATAAATTGGCATTTATGTATGCAAGGAAAGCTTATTTGCTTGATTCCATATATCAAAAAGATCCGAAACACATGCTGAAAATGACAGTACATTTGGCTGAGTTTTCGGCAATGATGAGCAAATATAATGAAAGTATGCGTTATGCATTAGATGGAATCAGGCAGGCGCAAGAATTAGGGAACAGGGAAGCCAAAGCCAGGTTATTTTTCTGTATGGGGGAGAATAATTGGAGATTATCTTTTAAAGATAAAGCATACGATTATTTTAACCGGACTATTGAGCTTTTGCGGGGCTCAAAGGAGATGCGGGAAATGATGCTGCTCTCTTATTACTATGGAGCAGAAATGAGCTTTTTAATGAATGATTCTCGAATTGATGAGGCATTGAAAGTGGGTTTTGAGCGTGAAAAGCAGATTAAACGGCTTAAGGCAGTACCTCAAATCTCTGAAGATTATGTAGATGGCCAATATAGTTATTTATATGCCAAATTAGCCTACATCTATTGCATGGAGAAGAAATATGAGAAGGCGGAGCAATATTATCAGAAATACTTATCAAAGAAAGAGTCTCATACTCCCGACGGAAAAATGTACTCGGTTCCTTATTTGGCGCTTTCCGGACAATATGAAAAGGTTATTGATAATTGCAGGGGGTTCAAGGAATTGATGAGAACCCAGCAGGATACTTTGAATGAACAGTATCTGACTGTCCTTCGACAGGAGGTGAAGGCATATTTGGGTATGCATAAATACAAAGAAGCTGCCGAGATACGTGAAACGATTTTAACTATAACAGATAGTATCAATACCCGGGATAGAAACAATGCTGCATTGGAATTGAATGCAATGTACGGCGTTTCTGAAAAAGAAGAATATATTGCCGAACAGGCTTTTCAATTAAAAATAAGAAATATTACCCTCTGTTTTCTTGCGTGTATTGTTGTACTGACTCTGTTTATTGTTTGGCGTTTGTGGCATTTCAATCATATAGTCGAATATAAGAACAGGATGCTTGCCAGGCTTATAAACGAGAAATTTGCTAATAGAAAAGATGGGAACCAGCTATCGGAAGTATACGAACAACTGGCTGTTGTGTCGGAGATTGAACCGGAACGTATTTCACCCGAAGAACTGGAAGAACTTGCTAACGATACAGATAAAGAAAGTGGGGAAGAAGAAGAGAATAAAAAGATATTTCAGGAACTGAATGATATCGTTATTCAGAAACAGTTATATCTTTCTTCAGAATTGTCGAGAGAAGATCTGGCACAAATCGTACATCTGAATAACGCACGTTTTGCGAGGATGATAAGAGAATGTACCGGGACCAATTTCAATGGATATATCAATGAATTGCGCATTAATTATGCCATTGAACTGATGAAAAAGCATCCTAACTATACGATACGTGCCATTGCAGATGAGGCCGGATTTAATAGCACCCCGATTTTATACAATCTTTTTAAGAAAAAGACGGGAATGACTCCTTACGAATTTAAAAAAGCACAGGATTCGTTACAGAATTGAGTGGATTCTGCTAAACAATTTTCGCATTTTCCGGTTTATCTATTTATAATTAACTATAAATAGAAATGATACAGGTTAGGATAAAGCGGGTTTACGACGATTTTTCAGAAACAGATGGCTACCGGGTACTGGTAGATAAATTATGGCCACGTGGAATGAAGAAAGAATGGCTGAAGTATGATTATTGGGCAAAAGACATCACACCGTCTTCCACATTGCGTAGATGGTTTCACGAAGATATTCCCGGACACTGGGAAGATTTTGTCGTACAGTATCAGAAAGAACTTGACGCTTCTTCCTCAATGGCTGATTTTCTGACTCTTATCAAGCCGCATCCGGTGATAACATTGCTTTACGCTTCCAAAGAACCGGTGTATAATCATGCCCGTATCCTCCGCGATTATCTGGAAATGCGTTTGAAAGAGTGAAATTAAAGTAATTTTTATCTGTTTACGCTTTCTGTCGTTCACTCAATTTCCTACCTTTGTAATCTAAATCAAAATCGTGTAATCATGAAGTATAAATTATTGGTTCTTGATGTAGACGGAACACTCCTCAATGATGCGAAAGAAATTAGTAAGCGTACATTGGCTGCCCTGTTGAAGGTTCAGCAAATGGGAGTACGTATTGTGCTGGCATCCGGCAGACCGACTTATGGCCTGATGCCGTTGGCCAAGATGCTCGAACTTGGAAACTATGGAGGTTTTATCCTTTCCTATAATGGCTGTCAGATTATCAATGCACAAAACGGGGAAATTCTGTTTGAACGTCGGATTAATCCCGAAATGTTGCCGTATCTGGAAAAGAAAGCCCGTAAAAACGGTTTTGCCTTATTCACTTATCATGATGATACGATTATAACGGATTCTCCTGAAAATGAACATATCCAAAATGAAGCCCGGTTGAATAACCTGCAAATAATTAAAGAAGAAGAATTTTCTGCTGCCGTTGATTTTGCTCCTTGTAAGTGTATGCTGGTGAGCGATGACGAAGAAGCACTGGTTGGTTTGGAAGATCACTGGAAGAGACGACTGAACGGAGCGTTGGACGTATTCCGTTCGGAGCCATATTTTCTGGAAGTAGTTCCCTGCGCCATCGACAAAGCCAACTCTTTGGGCGCTTTGCTGGAGGTGCTGGATATGAAGCGTGAGGAAGTGATTGCTGTAGGCGATGGTGTGTGTGACGTAACAATGATTCAATTGGCCGGGCTGGGCGTAGCTATGGGACATTCACAAGACTCGGTGAAAGCCTGTGCCGACTATGTGACCGCTTCGAATGAGGAAGACGGAGTGGCCGTTGCAGTGGAGAAGGCTATTATAGCTGAAGTGCGTGCTGCTGAAATTCCCCTTGACCAACTGAATGCGCAGGCACGCCACGCATTAATGGGAAACTTGGGAATTCAATATACATACGCCGACGAAGACCGTGTGGAAGCAACGATGCCGGTAGACCATCGTACCCGTCAGCCTTTCGGCATTTTGCATGGGGGAGCTACTCTTGCACTGGCAGAAACAGTTGCCGGACTCGGTTCGATGATTCTTTGCCAGCCGGACGAGATTGTAGTAGGAATGCAGGTCAGCGGAAACCATATATCTTCTGCACATGAAGGAGATACAGTGCGTGCGGTAGGAACAGTTGTACATAAGGGACGTTCCTCCCACGTATGGAATGTAGACGTGTTTACTTCAACAAACAAACTGGTGTCTTCCATACGGGTAGTCAACAGTGTGATGAAAAAGAGATGACCGACGAAGAAATAAGTAACTTGACAACTATTGATGCATTTATTCAGCGGAAGCAGCCGTTTGCTGTTTACCGTATTCCCGGAGAGAAAGTTCCCCGTCTGTTGACGCAGGCGGAAGGAGCGGTCCGTTTGATATACGATTTGAAAGAACTGAATGGACAGAGAGGATTTGTAATTGCTCCGTTTCAGGTGAGTGAGTCATGTCCGGTTGTGTTGATTCAACCCGATCAGTGGGGGCAGCCTTTACCCGTGGATGATGATACGGAAGAAGATCGGGAGATAGCCTTGCGCCTGCAAGGACAAGAATCATTTCTGACTTCTTCTACGGAAGAATATGCGGCATGCTTTCATACCTTTATAAATGCGTTACGTGACAGGACGTTTGATAAACTAGTGCTTTCCCGTCATCTTACAGTTGATAAAGTTGCGGATTTTTCTCCTTTGTCCATCTTTCGGGCGGCTTGTAAACGTTATATTCATTCGTATATTTACTTATGTTATACTCCGCAGACGGGCATCTGGCTGGGAAGTACTCCCGAAATCATTTTATCAGGTGAGAAAGACGAATGGCATACGGTTGCACTAGCCGGAACACAGCCTTTGCAAGATGGCAGATTGCCGCAAGTATGGGATGAAAAGAACCGGAAAGAACAAGATTATGTTGCTTCTTATATCCGTCGGCAGCTTCTTTCACTGGATATTCATTCTACGGAAAACGGGCCATATCCTGCTTATGCCGGTGCTTTGTCACATTTAAAAACTGATTTCCGTTTTTCTTTGAAAGATAATAAAGGTTTGGGAGACCTTCTGAAAGTTTTGCATCCGACACCTGCCGTATGCGGCTTGCCGAAAGAAGAAGCCTATCAGTTTATTTTGCAGAATGAAGGTTACGACCGTCGCTATTACTCCGGCTTTATCGGATGGCTCGATCCGGAAGGGCGAACAGACATCTATGTAAACTTACGCTGTATGCATATCGAAGATAAACAACTTACTCTTTATGCCGGCGGTGGATTATTGGCCTCTTCGGAATTGAATGACGAATGGCTGGAAACGGAGAAGAAGTTGCAAACCATCAAACGGCTGATTGCAGTGCCTCCTTTAAAATCATAAACTACTAATAATTATCATCATGTATACAGACAAGAAGAACATACTCCAGTTGGTTGCGTTGCTCGAGGCGCATGGGATTACTAAGGTTGTGTTGTGTCCGGGTAGTCGGAATACGCCCATAGTACATACTTTGTCTAACCATCCGAATTTTACCTGCTATCCGGTGACGGATGAACGGAGTGCCGGCTATTTTGCCATCGGTCTTGCGTTGAATGGTGGTAAGCCCGCAGCTGTCTGTTGCACTTCCGGTACTGCATTATTAAACCTTCATCCGGCTGTGGCAGAAGCATTTTATCAAAATGTTCCTCTGGTCATTATTTCTGCGGATCGTCCCGCTGCCTGGATCGGGCAGATGGATGGACAGACAGTACCACAACCAGGCGTATTTCAGACATTGGTTAAGAAGTCGGTAAACCTTCCGGAGATTCATACGGAAGAAGATGAATGGTATTGCAATCGTCTGGTGAATGAAGCTTTGCTGGAAACGAACCATCATGGAAAAGGACCGGTACATATCAATGTCCCTATTTCTGAACCGTTGTTCCAGTTTACGGTTGATTCGCTTCCTGAAGTGCGTGTCATTACCCGTTATCAGGGGTTGAACGTCTACGATCGTGATTATAATGATTTGGTCGATCGGATGAATAAATACCAGAAGCGAATGATTATCATCGGTCAGATGAATCTTATCTACCTGTTTGAAAAAAGATATATCAAGTTATTATATAAACATTTTGCCTGGTTGACTGAACATATCGGCAACCAGACAGTTCCCGGTATTCCGGTAAAGAACTTTGATGCGGCGCTTTATGCCATGCCCGAAGAGAAGGTCGGCCAGATGGTTCCGGAGTTGTTGATTACTTATGGAGGACATGTCGTTTCCAAACGGCTGAAGAAGTTTCTCCGTCAGCATCCGCCTAAAGAACATTGGCACGTATCGCCGGATGGTGAGGTGGTCGATTTGTACGGCTCATTAACTACGGTGATCGAAATGGACCCGTTCGAGTTTCTGGAGAAGATAGCCAGTTTGCTGGACAATCGGACTCCTGAATATCCCCGTGTGTGGGAAAACTATTGCAAGATCATTCCCGAACCGGAGTTTGCTTATTCGGAAATGTCTGCCGTCGGTACGTTATTGAAAGCCTTGCCGGAGTCATGTGCGTTGCATCTGGCAAACAGTTCGGTGGTGCGTTATGCGCAATTATACTCCATTCCTTCTACGATTGAAGTTTGTTGCAACCGGGGGACAAACGGCATTGAAGGCTCACTGTCTACGGCTGTCGGTTATGCGGCAGCTTCCGACAAACTGAACTTTATAGCTATCGGAGATTTGAGCTTTTTCTATGATATGAATGCATTGTGGAATGTCAATGTTCGCTCCAATCTGCGTGTTCTTCTGTTAAATAATGGAGGAGGAGAGATTTTCCATACCTTGCCGGGATTGGATATGTCGGGTACCTCACATAAATTTATTGCGGCAGTCCATAAAACGTCGGCCAAAGGTTGGGCGGAGGAACGTGGATTCCTCTATCTGCAAGCACAAAATGACGAAGAACTGGCTGAAGCGATGAAAACTTTCACTCAACCGGAAGCTATGGAACAGCCTGTGCTCTTGGAGGTGTTTACCAACAAAAACAAGGACGCGCGCATGTTGAAGAATTATTATCATCAATTAAAACAAAAATAGATTATGTCAACACAAAGAGAGTGGACAACCATTAGAGAATACGACGATATTCTTTTTGATTATTATAATGGAATTGCCCGTATCACGATCAACCGTGAACGCTATCGGAATGCGTTTACTCCGACAACTACTGCTGAAATGAGTGACGCATTGCGCATCTGCCGTGAAGAAGCGGATATTGATGTGATTGTGATTACCGGAGCCGGTGATAAGGCATTTTGTTCGGGCGGCGACCAGAATGTGAAAGGACGTGGCGGATATATCGGAAAAGACGGTGTGCCTCGTCTTAGCGTATTGGATGTGCAAAAGCAGATTCGCAGCATCCCGAAACCGGTGATTGCTGCCGTGAACGGTTTTGCTATTGGTGGCGGACATGTGCTTCATGTGGTATGTGATTTGTCCATTGCGTCGGAAAATGCTATTTTCGGTCAGACGGGTCCTCGTGTAGGTAGCTTTGATGCTGGATTCGGTGCGTCTTATCTGGCACGTGTGGTCGGTCAGAAGAAAGCACGCGAAATCTGGTTCCTCTGCCGGAAGTATAATGCACAAGAAGCATTGGATATGGGATTAGTGAATAAAGTAGTTCCCTTGGAGCAGTTGGAAGATGAATATGTGCAGTGGGCAGAAGAAATGATGCTGCTTAGTCCGTTGGCTTTGCGCATGATTAAAGCAGGATTGAATGCCGAACTGGATGGTCAAGCAGGTATTCAGGAATTGGCAGGTGACGCAACGTTGCTCTATTACCTGACTGATGAAGCACAGGAAGGAAAGAATGCGTTTCTGGAGAAACGTAAACCGAACTTCAAACAATATCCGAAATTCCCTTAAAATCGGCTTTGCCACAGAGTACCACAGAGTTTGCTTTTCCTGCGTTTAAGCCCGATTTTCTGCAAAGCAAGACTGTGGAGGAGAGAATGGTAGGAGAACTGCAAGAGATATAACTTATTAAAACTTCGTGAGGCTCTGTGTTATTCTGTGGTGAATTGAAAAATTATTCACGATGAATTGTAAAATAGAAATTATTCCCCGATTGCTCCATTTCAAGCAACCTGCCGGGACTTCCAGAGGAACATATACTACGCGTAAAGTTTGGTATCTTCATTTTACCTCTCCTGACTTCCCTGGCAGAGTGGGAATAGGGGAGTGTGCACCTTTGCCCGCTTTAAGTTGTGACGATCTTCCTGATTACGAAGATATATTAGTGAAAGTCTGCCGGAAAGTAGAGAGGGAACAAGGCAGATTGGATATGGATGGCTTGTGTGACTATCCTTCAATTTTATTTGGTCTGGAAACGGCCATCCGGCATTTCTTTGCAGGAAACTGGGCTTTATGTGATACGGCTTTCTCACGTGGAGAAGTTGGTATTCCGATTAACGGCCTTATTTGGATGGGAGATTTTCAGAACATGTTATCCCAGATTGAGAAAAAGATGGAAGCCGGATTTCGTTGTATCAAGTTAAAGATAGGTGCCATCAATTTCGAAGAAGAACTGACATTGTTGCGCCATATTCGTACGCATTTCTCTTCTAAAGAAATAGAGTTGCGTGTAGATGCAAATGGTGCTTTCTCACCCGTGGACGCAATGGAAAAACTGAAACGTCTGTCCGAGTTTGATTTACATTCTATCGAACAGCCAATCTGTGCCGGACAATGGGAGGAAATGGCTCGGCTTGCTGCCGAATCTCCATTAGCGATTGCTTTGGATGAAGAACTGATAGGATGCAATACGCTGGAAAGGAAACAGGAGCTGCTTTCAACAATTCGTCCGCAATATATCGTTATTAAACCTTCTCTTCATGGAGGAATATGCGGAGGAGACGAATGGATTACCGAAGCTGAAAAACAACAGATCGGCTGGTGGATAACTTCCGCTCTGGAATCAAACATTGGGCTAAACGCCATTGCCCAGTGGTGTGCAACATTCAGCAATCCGTTGCCACAGGGACTGGGAACAGGGGCGCTCTTTACAGACAACGTGGAAGTGCCTCTTGAAATAAGAAAAGATTGCCTGTGGTTTTGTAAATGATGGTGTTAAAGGATATTCGACTGGTAACGACAAAACATAGAACTAAAAAAGATGGCAATATTAGCTGCTGATAAAGACAAAGAGATTAAAACCCTTTTCTTAAAATATATGGCTTGGAACATGCTTCCATTGCTATATAACGATGCATTGAAGAAACTCTGTAAGATGGGATTTAGCCTTGCCAAGGCTACTAAGTTGCTGAAGTCAATGCAAGAGAATGGCGAGATAGAAATCGTTTCAAACCTGCATTATTTCGGGAATAAAAGATGTCGGTTGCTGCCCGGCATCCATCTCCGGTATTTATGGCTGATGCGAAATGAATCGTTTGAAGAATTTGAAAAAGAACAATCTCTCCCCGGATATATTGAGCTGCAAGCGAGAACATTGTGTAATGCGATGTTACAATGGGCTGCGACGAAGGAATTGGATAATGATATAATAACGCATTGGCCGGTAGACGAATTGACACTGCCTCTATTTCGTGAAATGGCATATTCTACCGAATGGCGAGATTTATACAGTAAACTTTCTGTCGGTGTTTTATATTGTATTATCGATGGATATGCCAATCGTTGGAATTACTGGCTGGAAGAAATAGACGAGCTTTTTGTTGAAAATCTATATCTAAGGAATCAATCAATGCCTACTTCCGTTAAAGCGTATTTTCGGGAAGTTTATTCATTTTATGAATATGTATTGTCTGGTCGTATCAATGAAATCCCGGAGAATGTAACGTCCCGCTCTGTGGATGGTTTATGCGCCCATGCGCTTTATGCCCAATATCATGGAAATTATTCAGAGGCACTTAAAATATATCGGCAAGCTCTCAAAGATATAGAAAGTACCTATCTTTTTGATACGCCTTTCTATTCGTTAACGTATGTCATAGCACTAATGCGCGAGGGTAGTGAGGCTTCAAAGAAAAAGATGAGCGGATTAGTGACAAAGAAACGGATTCGTGAAGAAAGGCAATGGCTGCCGGCTTATCTGATGCTTTTGATTGCTTTAGGAAGAGATACTAAAGAATTAGTCTTATGGATAGAGCGGAACTATGACCTGCAATCGAATATGGTAAAAGCATTATTGTATTTACTTCTCGAACATTATAAGCTGAATGAGAAAATCTATATAGACAATCGCCCTATTGAGAAACTGCTTGAAAACGATCGTTTTAAAGCATTGCAGTTAGAATATTCATGCGACTTTCAGGCTTTTATTTCTAAAAATGCGCAATTGAGGGAAGAGATGGGAGTGGCTCCCCTGCTTCCTTCTTATGCTAAACAGGAACCTTGGGAAATTGCGTTGGACAGATTAGCGGAGCTGGTTCGGAATCAGGAAACCAGAGAAGTAGCGAAAGGAACCGCTGATAACATAGCTCGGTCACGCATTGTATATCATATAACGAATTATGGTCAGATCATTCCCCGACTTCAAAAGTCGAAAGACGGAATAACCTGGACGGGAGGGAGGAATATAGCTTTGGCTACTTTCCAGCAGAACGCAGTAGAAGGGATGAGCGAACTAGACAAGAGCCTTGCGGCATGTGTCAAGTACTTTAATGCCGGATATTCTATAGGAGACATTTATGAGTTGGGCGGACCCAAGGCGTTATCTCTTTTGGCGGGTTATCCATTTGTGTATATGGAGAGAAATCCGGATATTCCTATTGTAATCACGAAAGAAGAACTACAGTTGGTGGTTACTCAACTGAAAGACGGTTATCAGGTGAGCAGTAATGTGAAACAGTTGGGAAGTTCGAATACTATTTTAAATAAGGAGAATGATCAGCTCTATCGGATTGTAGAACTGACCTCGGAACAGCGTGCCATATTGGAACTCTTCAAACAATCCTCCCGCTTTCCGTTAAAAGCTAAAGACCAGTTGGCGGACGTGTTGGGGAAATTGGGAAGAAACGTGACGATACATTCGGACTTGGTACGCAATAAAGAAAATCTCAAGCAAATAAAAGGAGATTCATTGATAACCGTTCAGCTGTTGCCCGTAGGAGACGAAATCAAGGTGGAACTTTTTGTAAAACCTTTCATCGAACAGCCGCCTTATTGCAAAGCCGGTGAGGGAGTGGGAAGCGTGATTGGAACAATGAAGGGCGAACGTGTGCAGGCGGTACGCAATTTGAAGAAAGAAAAAGAAAATTATGTGATAGTCAACCAGCTACTTCAACGGGTCAGCGGAGACTTTACGGCTACGGATACGGCTTACTTTGCAGATTACTATCAATGTCTGGATCTGATAGAAGAGCTTCGCGAGCTGTCAGATGTGTCGCGTACCGAGTGGCCGGAGGGTGCTAAATTGTCTATAAAGGGCATTGCGGATTTTCCACAACTGAAGCTTTCTATGAAAGGGGTAGGATACTGGTTCGAGATAGATGGAGAGTTGGAGATAGAAGACGGAGTCCGGATGAAGATTTCCGAACTTCTGCGGAAAACCCGTGAAAGCGGGGGGCGTTTTATAGCGTTGAATGACTCTGATTTCATCGCATTAAGCAATCAGTTACGTCGGAAGTTGCAAGAACTTGATTCTATCCTGCTGAATGATAAAAGTCTGAAAGTTTCCAGCTTTAACGCCACTTTGCTTGCTGATATGGAACAACAGGGAATCCTGCTGAAAAAAGACCATAAGTTTAAGGAACTACAGCAAAAAATAGAACAGGCAGAAAATGTCCGGTTCATCGTACCTGCCACATTGCAGGCTGAATTGCGTGATTATCAGATGGATGGATTCCGGTGGTTATCACGATTGGCGTACTGGGGAGCCGGTGCTTGTCTGGCGGATGATATGGGATTGGGAAAAACGATACAAGCCATTGCTCTGATGCTCAGCAGAGGGAAGAAAGGTGCTTCTTTGGTTGTCGCTCCTGCATCCGTATTGCTTAACTGGCAGAGTGAAATCAACCGTTTTGCTCCTTCGCTTACTTGCCGGGTGCTACATGACAGCTGCGGTGATCGGGAGCAAATGATACAGGAGACAGGTGATTATGATATATTGCTTACTACTTATGGATTGTTGAATGCGGAGGTTGTATTGTTGAGCAAGAAGCAGTGGAATGTCATCCTGCTGGACGAAGCCCATACAATTAAGAATAAAGACACCAAAATGTCCAAGGCGGCGATGCAACTCAACGGTGAATTCCGTTTGTTGTTGACCGGAACTCCCATACAGAACCATCTAAGTGAAATCTGGAACTTATTTCAGTTTGCCAATCCCGGTTTACTGGGGACATTTCCGCATTTTAATGAAAAGTTTATTCTGCCCATTGAGAAAAACGGAGATAAGCAACGGCAAAAACAATTAAAGAGAGTGCTGCAACCTTTTCTGCTTCGACGTACCAAAAATGAGGTTTTGGACGAATTGCCGCAGAAAACAGAAATAGTGCAGAAGGTAGAACTGTCTTCCGAGGAAATGGCTTTGTATGAGAATCTCCGTCAGCAGGCTGTTGCTAATATCGAGGAAAGTTCGTTGGGGGCTATGCAGGCATTGGCGGAAATCACTCGTTTACGTCAGGCGGCCTGTCATCCGGCTTTGATCAATGATAAGCTGAAAATTGACTCATCCAAGACAAAAGTATTTATGGATTTGGTAGATGAACTTATCGGCAATCAGCACCGTGCGTTAGTATTCAGCCAGTTCACGTCTCATCTGGCTTTGATTCGCAAAGAACTTGATTTGCAGGGCATTTCCTATCTTTATTTGGATGGAACGATGTCTGTAAATGAGCGTGAAAAACAGGTCAGCCGGTTTCAACAAGGAGAGGGACACCTGTTTTTGATTAGTCTCAAAGCGGGAGGTACAGGGCTGAACCTGACAGCCGCCGATTATGTGATTCATTTGGATCCATGGTGGAATCCTGCTGTCGAAGACCAAGCTTCAGACCGTGTTTACCGTATAGGTCAAACTCGCCCTGTCACCATCTATCGGCTGATAGCTTCCAATACGATTGAAGAGAAGATTGTCACGCTGCATCAAAGTAAGAAATCATTGGCGGATTCTCTACTGGATGGAAGCAATATGGCGCATAAATTGACTAAAGAAGAAATGTTGGAACTGTTGCGAGGAGGCATTCAATAAAATGGAATTTGAGAGAGAAAAGCAATCGCTTCTGCTTGAAGGGGTACGATATACAGCCAATGATTTGCATTTGTTGAAAACAAAGGTGGTAGGAGCATCCGATTCTTCTACAGGGCAGATGTTGTATGATTTCCTGCAAGAGTGGTTTACCGAATCTCCTTGGATGACAGTTCATACTTCGGGATCTACCGGAAAACCGAAAAAGATAAGGATTAGCAAGGATAAAATGATGCAAAGCGCACGTCTGACCTGCGAATTTCTGAATTTGCAAATAGGAGACACTGCTTTGTTATGCATGAATCTCCGTTATATCGGAGCTATGATGGTAGTCGTACGCTCTTTGGTTGCAGGTTTGAATCTGATTATACGTCCCGCTTCCGGTCATCCGTTAGCGGATATGAAACAGCCTTTGAGATTTGCGGCAATGGTTCCTCTGCAAGTTTATAATACCCTGCAGGTGCCTGAAGAAAAAGAACGGTTGCGACAAACGGATGTTCTGATAATCGGTGGTGGAGCAATCGATGAGACTTTGGAAGCAGAAATCAGAAATCTTCCGGGTGCTATCTATTCTACTTATGGCATGACCGAAACGTTGTCTCATATTGCTCTCCGTCGTCTGAATGGGGTATTAGCTTCCGAACGCTATTACCCTTTTGCTTCTGTGGAACTGTCTTTATCTTCCGAAAACACATTGGTCATTAAAGCCCCTTTGGTATGCGATGATATTTTGCAAACCAATGACATAGCGCATATTTATCCCGATGGAAGTTTTACTATTCTCGGTCGGAAAGACAATGTCATCAATAGCGGCGGAATAAAAATCCAGGCAGAGGAAATAGAAAAAATCCTTCGCCCGTATATTCCCGTGCCGTTTGTCATCACTTCCGTACCGGATCAGCGTTTGGGGCAGGCGGTGACTTTGTTGCTGGAAGGGCAGCCGGACATAAAAGAAATAGAAGACAAACTACAGAGTATATTAGAACCTTATCATCGTCCTAAATACGTTTTATATACAGACTGTATACCGCAGACGGGTAATGGGAAGATGAATCGTGCGGGTTGCCGTGATTTGGCGGAACGGTTATTATCGTAGTTTGAAAGTGAATGTTATACCGTCGACCACCGCAAATTGGTAAAGATAGGTGTGGACTTCGACAAAGAAACCCGTAATATCGGTCGCTGGTTGGTTCAATAAGAGAGCCGGGGCTCATCTCATACTTCTTCTAAACGCATCAAACACCATTTTCCAGTTTGTTGAGAACAACATAACTATGATGCTCATATCGAAGGTTCATAGGTTTCACACTTGTTTGAATTGTTATAAATCAGACGATTACGGTGATAGAAATCTGTGAATCTAGGATAAATAATCCTTCACCTCTTCACCTCATTATAAGCTATCAAGATATTGGGTAAGTTTATTCAGATTCATACACATTCAGATGTCAGATACCTTCATCTTAAGAAATCCGGAGGTGACCTACTTTTATCTGTTAATTTGAAGTTTAACGAACTATTGTAGATGCTCCCTCATAATATACTAATAGATAAACTCTAGGCTATTAATAGAAAACTTCCACTCTGTTACGCCTAAACTTCTTTTGTATGGCTTGCAAACTTATATTCTGCTTATTATAAACTATAAACGAAGTTTTCATTTTTATAAATGTAACCTTTGTTTTTATAATTGCAACTTGCGTTTATAAAAACAAAGCTTGCATTTATAGTTTGTTGTTAGGCAAATGTAACTTTGTAACTAATGCAAAGAAAGTTTGGTCTTAATAGGAAGGAAGTTATCTATTAATAGTTTGGAGTTTACTTACTAATAGACAATATGACAATTGACAATAAAAAAATAAACTTATTGATAAGGTAATAATAGAAGGAGTAATGGCATATAGTCTTTCAATTCATTCCTCAAAAGTTCCATCGTCTTTTGTTTGTATCGGTTGATAGATTTCACGCTAAGATTCATTTCTTCTGCGATCTCTGCATGTGTTTTACCTTCAAAGAAACTTTTCATAAAAACAGTGCGATAGTTTTCGGGTAACTTATTCAGTGTCTCGTACAACATTCTGTATAGTTCATCGAGAGTATACACACTATCTGGCTCTGTCTCATAGATAGGCGCTTTCTTTTGAATGTTTTCGGCATAACTCCATTCATATTCTTGATGTTTCAGGAAATTCAGACAACTGTTTTTTACACACATCTTGATGTATCCCAATGCCGTGTCCGATTGCAAGTCAAAGGATTCAGTTTCAAACTTATCCCATAATGAAGTAAATACATCTGAAACGATATCTTCACGTGTTTCTTTATCATCAACAAACCTTTTTGCATACAGACAAAATGGGGCGTAATATTCCTCATAAAGTTGTTTGAAAGTCCGTTCTTTAGTTTGTTTGGAAAAAGATATTTTCATTATTTAGAGATTCTGTAGTTTTTCATTTTGCTGCAAATATATAATAAGATAATTATCAGAGCCTAATTTTCGATTCTTTTTTTTGCTTTCACCCCTAATGAATGGAAAATAATCAGATAAGACTGTCCTTTTGTATATAGGTTGATTGTATTATATATAAACAGGATTAAAATATGAAAAACAAGTTTTTTTTATTGGCTATAACCTTTTGTTTGCCAATACATCCTCAAGAAGTTTCCAAGTCTTTTATTCCGATGGTTGAAATACCTGCCGGAAGTTTTTATATGGGAAGTGACGGATTAGGCGAAGATTTTGATGAGGCTCCTATCCATCAGGTAGTAATCTCTCGCCCGTTTCGTATGGGAATCACTGAAATAACGAATGCGCAATATGAGTCATTCCGTCCGGAACATCGGGCATTACGAGGAAAAAACGGTGTTTCGCTGGAAGATGATGAAGCAGTCGTCAATGTGAGTTATTCCGATGCTGTTGCCTTTTGTGAATGGCTTAGCCGGAAAGAAGGCAAAAACTATCGTTTGCCAACAGAAGCGGAATGGGAATATGCTTGTCGGGCAGGCACATACACACTATTTTCTACAGGAGACGGGTTACCTGCAGTTTATCATCGGAATCAAAAAGTGGTTCGTGACTTTGATCCGGTATCTTTAAAAGTAGCTCAGACTCCTCCTAATACATTCGGGCTTTATGATATGCATGGAAATGTGGAAGAATGGTGCTTGGATTGGTATGCTCCTTATTCCGCAGAAAAGCAGAAAGACCCGGCAGGACCATTGGCAGGAGAGTTTCGGGTCACTAGAGGAGGGAGTCATCACACCCCGGAGAAATACTTGCGAAGTGCCAATCGACTGGCTATGCTCCCGGAAGATAAACATTCCCAAACCGGATTTAGAATTGTGGAAGCAGATACTCGTTTGAATGTATCGGGAACATCTGCCCCTGTCCCGTTCAATCAGGAATCTGTAAAAAATACATCTATAAAATGGAAAAAAGTATCTGCTATCACACCGATGTTTCTGCCTCCGATACCATTTGTGGTACGTCCGGCATGTGATTCGAATACCCCATTTTATCTGCATAATCATCAGCCTGCAGTTACGTGGTGTGATAATGGAGATTTGCTGGCAATATGGTTTTCTGCAAATGAAGAGAATGGGAGAGGGATGGTAGTACTCGGTTCCCGCTTGCGTGCCGGGCATACTGATTGGGATGTGGCTTCTTTATTCTTTAAAGTTCCGGATCGGAATATGACAGGAAGCGCTTTGCTCAATGACGGAAAAGGAAAATTGTATCATATCAATGGAATGGAAGCATCGGGTGACTGGCAGAATCTCGCAATGGTACTACGTACCAGCACAGATAACGGTGCTTCATGGAGCACTCCTAAACTGATAGCTCCCGAACATACCAAACGTCATCAGGTAATAGCTGGTACGATTCGCACACGTGAGGGATGGCTGGTTCAAGCCTGTGATGCGGGTCCCGGCAGTCATGACGGGGCAGCTGTTCAAATCAGTAAAGATGGAGGAAAAACATGGTGCGATCCTTGGGATGGCGCTCCTTTGCCGGATTTCAAAGAAGGAGGAACGGGAAGTACAATCGCAGGTATCCATGCGGGAATTGTACAATTAGGGAACGGAAGTTTGATGGCTATGGGACGTGGTAATAGCATACGGAATAAAGAAGGAAAACTCCGAATGCCAATGAGCATATCAGATGATATGGGAAAGACCTGGAAATATATAGCAAGCGAACTCCCTCCTATTGACGGAGGTCAGCGTCTTGTTTTAATGAGACTGAATGAAGGCCCTTTATTATTGGTGTCTTTTACAGACCATCCGCAACGTACGCCTTTGGAAGAACGTGGTCTGGAATTTAAAGATAAAAATGGAAATGTGAAGAAAGGATATGGCATGTATGCGGCTCTTTCCTACGATGAGGGAAAAACATGGCCGGTAAGAAAACTACTGACGGACGGTGAATATCGCTTTTTAAACGGTGGAGCATGGACGGGATATTTCGAAATGGATGAAAATCATGCTGAACCACGTGGCTATCTTGCAGGAACACAAACTCCTGATAATGTGGTTCATATCCTTAGTAGCCGATTGCATTACCGCTTCAATTTGGCCTGGCTCGAAAAATAAAATAAAAAAAGTTTGTTTTTGCTGTCCTTTTCCAATTACTTCAGTTGTATTATAAGTGTAATTACAATTAAAAGATAAGATTTTGAAAGAAAATATGGAAAATATGAGTCCGGAATCATTGCTCCGTAAAGCACAAGCATTGGGAGATGATATTAAAGAAATGGAATCCATTGATGTATTGGGTGCCTATTATCAAGCACAAGCCAAACTAAAAACTAATAGAAGAAAGAACATGTATAATCAACTGATGCGTTATGCGGCATTTCTGACTATACCTTTATTTCTCTCTTCTCTGGTTTTGGGATATTTATATTTTAGTGGAACAGAAACCGACGAAAAATATGCAGAGGTGGTAACCGCTACCGGTTCTGTCATACGTTATGAACTTCCGGATCATTCTGTAGTATGGTTGAATGCAGGTAGTACATTGCGTTATCCTACCACTTTCAAGAAAGACAACCGGTTGGTAGAGTTGAAGGGTGAAGCATATTTCGAAGTGCAGGCAGACAAAGATCGTCCTTTCTATGTAAATACTCCGAATGGCTTGAGCGTATATGTTTATGGTACCAAATTTAATGTAGCTGCTTATGAGGATGATAATTATATAGAAACAGTATTGGAAAAGGGTAAGGTAAATGTGATAACCCCCGATCAGGAAACAATTGTATTGGCTCCTGGAGAACAGTTGCTTTACGACAAACAGAGTCAAAAGTCGAAAAAAAATAAAGTGGATGTCTATGGAAAGATAGCTTGGAAAGATGGAAAACTAATTTTCAGAAATGCTTCATTGGAAGAAATCCTGAAGCGTCTGGAACGACATTTTAATGTAGAAATTCAGTTTAACAATAGGTCTGGAAAAGAATATAAGTACCGGGCTACTTTCCGGACTGAAACTCTGTCGCAGATATTGGATTATCTGGCCAGGTCTGCCGATTTAAAATGGAAAATTGAAGAACCGCAACAACAGGCAGATGATACATTATCAAAGACTAAAATTAGAGTAGATTTATATTAGAGTAGTAACCCTTAAAATAAAAGCCCATGGAATAACACAAGAGAATAAAAGAAAAAAAGGAAGAAAGCTGCTACCAACAGCTGTCTTCCTCCGAATTTTCCAGATTCACGGTACAAGGTCTCGCAAACACTAGCCGGAATCAAAACATAGTTCATTTAGTAATAAACTTTAGTTAGCCACAAATGTATGAAAAAAAATCATTCATTTACAGCATTATGTCCTAAATATGCTTTAAATCTAAAACTTCCTTTAGTTATGAGGATTAGTCTAGCACTACTTTTCGCAGTAGTATTACAACTTTCTGCCGAAGATGGCTATGCCCAGCGAACGCGGGTTGCCATTTCAATGAACAATGTATCTGTAGAACAGGTACTGAATAAAATAGAGGAGACGTCCGACTATGTTTTCCTTTATAATGATAAAACAATTCAGAAGAACCGTATTGTTTCTGTGAGAAACAATTCAGGTAAGATACTGGATATTCTTGATGAGGTGTTTAAAGGAACCAACATTACTTATACAGTGGTTGATAAGCAGATTATCTTGTCTACCAATAAATTGAATGTAACAGAGCAAGATCCGACTATCCAGGTAAAAGGTACAGTGAAAGATACAAAAGGAGAACCTTTGATCGGAGTGAATGTGAAAGTAAAAGGAACAACTACCGGTGCTATTACAGACTTCGACGGAAACTTTCAGATTCAAGCTAAAAAGGGAGCGGTATTGGAGATCTCTTATATTGGATATGCTTCTCAAGAGGTGAAGGTTGCAGATAATAAATCGCTTTCCATTGTGATGACGGAAGATACCAAAGTCTTGAATGAGGTTGTTGTAACGGCTTTGGGCATTAAACGAGAAACTAAGTCTTTGACATACAATGTGCAGCAGATTGGCGGAGACGAAGTGGCAAAGGCGAAAGATATGAATGTGATGAGCAGTCTTGCCGGTAAGGTAGCGGGTGTGAATATCAATGCAAGTTCATCCGGTATTGGAGGTGGTGCCCGTGTGGTAATGCGTGGTACGAAGTCTATATCCGGTAATAACAACGCTCTATATGTAGTAGATGGAGTTCCTTTGGCTAATATATCAGGTGAACAACCTGACGATCAGTATACGGGTGCCGGACAATCCGGTGACGGATTGGCTAACTTCAACGCTGATGATATAGAATCAATTTCAGTACTTAGCGGATCGGCCGCCGCTGCACTATACGGTTCGGCTGCTGCCAATGGTGTGGTACTTATCACAACGAAGAAAGGGGCTGTAGATAAAACCAGATTGACTTACAGTAATAATTCAACCTTCTATTCACCATTCCGATTGCCGGAATTCCAGAATACGTATGGTTCGGAAACTGGAGAGTGGTATAGTTGGGCATCTAAATTGTCATCTCCTACCGATTATGAAGTTAAAGATTTTTTCCAGACAGGTTATAATGTAGCAAACACTGTAAGTCTGACTACAGGGACACAAAAAAATCAAACTTATGTATCCGTAGGTGCTGTGAATGCCCGGGGTATCATTCAGAATAATGACTTGGACAGATATAATTTCTCTGTTCGTAACACGACCTCTATGCTGAATGATAAACTGACGATGGATTTAAGTTTTATGTATTCTAATGTAAAGGAACAGAATATGTTGTCGCAAGGAGAGTATGCCAATCCATTGGTTCCCGTTTATTTATTTCCGCGCGGTGATGATTTCTCGAAATATCAGTATTATGAACGATATGATGTAGACCGTAACATAAAAACACAGTTCTGGCCATTGAAAGAAAATGGATTATCCATGCAGAATCCTTACTGGATTACGAACCGGAATATGTATACCAACAAGAAAGACCGTTTTCTGGCAAGCGGTTCACTAAAATATACGATAACAGATTGGTTGAATGTTTCCGGACGCGTGAAACTGGATAAGGAAACTATCAACTCGGAAAAGAAAATGTATGCTTCCACTTTGAATGTGATTGCTGAAAACTCGGATAAAGGAGCATACGTGCAATCGAACAAGAATACCAGTCAGATATATGCGGATGCCATGTTGAATATCAATAAATATTTTTATCACGACACATGGAATTTGACAGCATCTTTAGGTGCCAGTTTATTGGATTTGGATTATAAGGAGCTTAATTTTGGAGGAGGATTACTGACCATTCCTAATCTGTTTACTTCTAACAATGCGAACGTTTCCGGTAAATTAACCTATAAAAATACGAACTATCACGACCGTACCAATTCTTTATTCGGAACATTCTCATTAGGATATAAGGGCATGGTTTATGTAGACGGTTCGTTACGTAATGACTGGATATCTGCTTTGGCAGGAACAAACCATTCTTCCATATTATATCCTTCTATCGGTGCTTCAGCAATTCTGACTAATATGTTTACAATGAAATCTAACATTCTTTCTTATGCAAAGGTTCGCCTTTCATATAGTGAGGTGGGTAATGCACCGGAAAGATTCAGGGCTATCACTACTTACGCAGTGTTGGGAGGATTGAATACCACTTCTTATTTCCCGATAAAAGACCTTAAACCGGAGAGAACTCATTCATGGGAAGGAGGATTTAATTTAGGTCTGTTTGATAATAAACTGACACTGGACGTGACAGCTTATAAGACATATACAGAGAATCAGCTCTTCAGTCCGGAAATTTCTACAACAACCGGATATTCTAAACTATATGTAAATGCAGGTAAAGTAACGAATAAAGGTATTGAGTTAGCTCTTGGCTTTAAACAGAATATAGGGCCTGTAGATTGGAAAACCACTTTACTATGGTCGCTCAACAGAAACCGCATTGACCAATTACTCCCTGAATATACAAATGAAGAGTTGGGAGTGACAGTACATCTCGACGAAATGGATGTCTATTCGTTAGGCGGTGCCAAACAACGGCTAACAGTAGGGGGCTCTATGGGAGATGTATATGTGAATACAATGAGAACTGATGAGCATGGACATATCTGGATGAATTCAATGACAGGTGCATTGGAAACAGATAAGAATAATTATGTCTATGCCGGTAATACCAATCCGAAATATACTCTTAGCTGGAGAAATGAATTTAATTGGAAAGGAATCAGTCTCGGATTTATGTTGAATGCCCGTGTAGGTGGTATCGGAGTTTCTGCCACTCAAGCTGTAATGGACTATTATGGAGTGTCTAAGACATCCGCAGAAGCGCGGGATAATGGTGGCGTGAAAGTAAACGGTCAGATGATTGATGCCCAGACATGGTATCAGACTATCGGGGCTAATGGTACAGGTTATGTAGGTTCTATGTATGTATATAGTATGACGAATGTTCGTTTGGGAGAATTGACATTGGGATATGATATTCCGATCAATAAATGGTGTAAATGGATTTCTGGATTGAATGTGTCCTTTGTAGGACGTAATTTATGGATGCTATATTGTAAGGCTCCATTTGACCCGGAATCTACCGCAAGTACAGGTACTTATAACCAGGGTATGGACTATTTCATGCAACCGAGTTTGAGATCAATGGGATTTTCTGCAAAGATTTCTTTCTAATTGGATAACCTTTAAAAAAAATAATGATGAACATACGTAAGTTTTTTAAAGTAAGGAACTACTACTTACTCCTTGGAGTAATCATGATAAATGTAGGTTGTACGAAGAATTTTCTGGAGTACAATACCAATCCTAATGAAGCAACCGATGAGATGACGGATTGGGATAATGTGAGAACTGGTTCTCTTCTTTTACAGATGGAGCAGAACGTACTGGTGGTAGCACAACCGGGACTTAATATCGGTTCGGACAGATATCAGACTGTGGAAGTGATGGGTGGAGATGGTTATGTCGGCTATTTTGGTTTTCCTGCTCCCAGTATCAATTCTGCCGGTCGTTACAATTGGGATAAAAGAAGTTGGTATGGTGATATGTTCACTACCAATTACCTGACGACTATGAATGCCTGGCGTGAAATAAGAAAAGCGATTAACAATGACGAAGATCCCCGGTTTTCTATGGCACAAATTCTGAAAGTAGCGGCAATGCATCGTGTGACAGATACCTATGGCCCTATTCCTTATTTGAATTTTGGAGTTTCAAAAGAAGTGCCTTATGATTCGCAAAAGGATGTTTATTACAGATTCTTTGAAGAATTGGATGGAGCTATCAATAACTTGGATAGTTATGCTGCATCCGGAAGTAAAGTTTTGTCATCATGGGATTGTGTGTTCAACGGTGATGTTACATCTTGGATAAAGTTTGCCAATTCACTTCGTTTGCGTCTTGCATTGCATCTTGCCTATGTGGATGAAACAAAGGCAAAAAGTGAAGCCCAACTGGCTATTGGCAATAGTTATGGATTGATGAATGTGAAGTCTGATTTAGCAGAACTTCAGCATATTACTCCGATAGCGACTTATGAAAGTCCTCTGTATATTCTGAAAGGATGGGATGATATTTGTATGGGAGCGACGCTGGATTCATACATGAATGGTTATCAGGATCCACGACTTTCTGCTTACTTCGAGGCAGGTACGGGTGGAAAATATCGGGGTATAAGAGCCGGAATGTCAAAGGACGTAAGTAAGGATAAATATATAACAGGAATCTTTGCCGAACCACAGGCAACTGCTATTTCCAATGTAGTGTGGATGCGTTCATCCGAATCATATTTCTTGTTGGCGGAATATGCTTTGCGTTGGGGAACGAATGCTGATGCTAAAAAGTATTATGAAGATGGAATAAGAATGTCTTTTGATGAACATGGTGCATCAGGAGCTGACGCGTATCTGACAAGAACTGCGGCGGGTGGATATGTGCCTGCCAATTATGAGGATCCCGTGACATCATCTCATTCCATGGATGCTTTGGGGACTGTTTCTATCGCTTGGGATGAATCGGGAGATTTTAAAACAAATCTGGAACAAATCATTACTCAAAAGTACATTGCTCTTTATCCGGTGGGACAAGAGGCATGGACAGAGTTCCGCCGTACCGGTTACCCGAAAGTATTTCCGGTTGTTGTGAACGAAAGTTCCGGAGGTTCTGTAGACACAAATATACAAATCCGCAGATTACCTTATCCGGAATCGGAATATAATACGAATAGAACAGAGTTGGATAAAGGCATCACACTTTTAGGTGGCGTAGATAACCCGGGTGTCAGATTGTGGTGGGATGTGCCTAATAAATAATTGGTTACTTAAATAATGCAGAATATGAAAAGAAATTATGTATATTTTTTGTTCACCTATCTCTTGACATTTGTTGTGAGTGGTTGTGATACGGATATTGAACCGGAAGTTATACAGGCGGCTAATACTTATAATGAAGAATATTATCAGAACCTGCGTGAATATAAGAAAACAGATCATGCTATTTGTTTCGGCTGGTATGCCGGTTATACTTCAGAAGCATCTCCTTCGCAGGGACTTCATTTCACTGGTTTACCGGATAGTCTGGACATCGTCAGTCTGTGGTCAGGTATTCCTTCCAACAATCCGGCTTATGTAGAAACTAGTTATTATAACGAGCGTTATTTGCCGACTGCTTATGAGGAAATGAATTATATCCGTGCAGTAAAGGGGACTCGCGTTGTGATGTGTACGATTTGCCGTATTGGAAGTACGGAGTTTCCTAAAACCGACGCAGGTATCGAGGCTTATGCTTTACATCTTGTGAGATGTGTGTTGCGTAACGATCTGGATGGTTTGGACTTGGACTACGAACCGGAAGGCGACTGGTTGCAAAATGATAACTTTACAAAGTTTATAAAGGTATTGGGAAATTATTTCGGTCCTCAATCGGGTACAGGCAAATTATTAATTGTTGACTTCTATAATCAGCTGCCTCCTAAGGAAACAGAACCTTATGTCGATTATTTTGTACGACAATGTTACACCACCGGTAGTGCTCAAAGTTTGCAATCTAAATTTGACCAGCTTAGCAGCTGGTGTCCTCCTGAAAAATTCGTTGCTACGGAACAAATGGGATGGTACTGGCAGAATGGTGGAGTCGAATTTACGGAAGCCGATGGAAATAAAGTAGATTCATGGGGCAATCCAATCTATTCTGTAATAGGTATGGCACGCTGGAATCCTACACAAGGACGAAAAGGCGGATTCGGCGGATATTATTTTGAATATGAATACAATACCACTCGTCCTGCTAATCAGGCTATAGGTGATAAAGAGAAAGCCGCTATTCCTTATTATAGCCTTCGACGTGGTATTCAGGAACAAAATCCTGCCGGAAAGCCTGTACAACAGTCTACTAAACAAGAAACGGAAGAAGAAAATGGATGAATTTTAAATTTGTATGCAAGGTATGAAAACATTGAATAATATAAAAAAGATATGGGGAGCTGCTTTGATAGGAATAGCTTCTTTTATGCTGCAGGGATGCCAGGAAGCCGCTCAAAAAGGTGACGGGTTGTTAATGACCGGAACATCTTCGGATAGATTGGTAAAGTTTGCCATTGATGGATTTCCATCTGCGTATGCTGTTTCTGTGACTTCAACTTCTCGCGTTGAATCGGATATTCAGGTGAATCTGGCTGTTGATGCAAGTCTGGTTGATACTTATAATGAGGAAATGGGAACCAATTATTATCCCATTCCGGATAAATCATATACATTTGAAAATCCGGAGGTTACGATTTCAGCAGGACAGGCAATTTCTTCTGCTGCCTCTCTTTCAATTGCCGATGATTCGGAATTTGTTCCGGGACGTGTTTATTTGATACCGGTTACCATAAAAAGTGCGACGGGAGATTTGGATATTATAGAAGCAGGGCGTACTATTTTTCTGAAAGTATCCCGAACATTGCGCTTCCATGCTCCGTATGTAGGACAGGCTTCTATGGCTTATCAGTTTTTACTTCCAGAGCCTATTCCTTCATTGCCTACTTATACATGGGAAGTGAAGATTTACGCTACTCAATTTCGTTCTTCCGGAGCTTCCGGTACTACCCGTGTTTGCTCATTTGGAGGTAGTGAAGCGTCTGTAGAAGGGGGAGCGATTGATGATGGAGGCTTTAAATGTGACCAGAACCTGCTTCGTTTTGGTGAAGGAACGGATGAGCCGAACCAGTTGCATGTAACAACTAAACAGGGTAAAATGTCATCGAATACTCGCTTTGCTTTAAATACCTGGTATGCTGTTGCCTTGGTAAATGACGGCAGTACGTTGACATTGTATATTAATGGAGAGAAAGATAACTCAATGACAGTTGCTCCGTATGAATATGCGCTTTATGGAGTACAGATCGGTATGCCTTCAAAAGGTTATCAATCTTCACAATTGTTTTATGGTCGTTTGAGTGAGATGCGCCTTTGGACTCGTCCTTTGTCTGCTCGTGAAATTAAAGCAAATGTATGTGGGGTAGATCCTTCTACCAATGGGCTTGTGTCTTATTGGAGAATGAATGAAGGAGAAGGAACTACTTTCTATGATTTATCTCCGTCCAAGCGTGATATCAGTTATAAGAATGGAATCACGATTGACTGGACTTATGATGATACGAATAAATGTCTTGAATAAGGTAATAATAAATGAATAGACTGTATGATAATGAAAAACAATATAAATAGATTAACTCTCCTTTTGCTTGTTTTATTGGGAGGAGTAGGATTCACATCCTGTTCGGATGATGACAATGATTTTATTGAATTGCCGACAATAGAGATGCCACAGTCGGAAGCAGGACCTGTTTCTATTGATTATAGGGAGATACTGGATGCAGGAAGCTATGTTTATGATTATACTATCAAACTGGATAAACCTGCTGCTACTACTTTATTGTGTGACATTGCCGTGGACGAAAGTATGGTAGAGGCTTATAATGCTGCAAATAACACGTCTTATAAGATGATGCCCGCTTTTGTCTATGAGTTGCAAGCTAAAAATGCGATAGTGAAGGCAGGACAGCAAGAATCCAATTCCTTATCAGTTAAGTTTTCATCATTGTTCGGTTTGGTGGAAGGTGAAGAATATTTGCTTCCTATTGTTGCAACAATAGATGAAACGTGTGTAGGACAATTTGTAACGGACACTCGTTCTGTTTCTTATTTTACGATTAGCATTGATGGGGAATTGGATTATATACCGGGATTGAATATGAGTTCTTATTCAACGGATATGTATCGTACGTTAAGTTTCGCAAATGATGAAGTAGTTACGATTGAAGATAATACACATACGTTTGAAATGCTTGTATATCCATATAGTTGGCACAGTGGAACTAATTATATAGGTACATGGCGTGGTAAAGATACCAACAATAATAATGAGGTTTTTAGTGGTTGTGAACTACGTGTGACCGGTGCAACGGGAGCGTCTAATATTGGTAATCGTCAATGTGACTTGACATTGGCTAATCAAAATATAACGTTGCCGGCTAATCAATGGGTAAGGTTGACTATTACTTGTGACGGAACAAAAACGGGCCAGAATATTGAGGTTGCTTATCGTTTATATATTAACGGTGAGGAAGTTGCTTCTGCAAAACCTACTAAACGTTGGGGACCATCCTCTTCTCAAAGATTCAAGGTGGGATATACGTTGACTGGTATTCAGTTTGGTAATACAAGTTCAAGTATGTATTTTGATGGTCTGATTTCTGATATTCGTATGTGGAAGAAGTGTCTGACGGCGGAAGAAGTAAAAGCTAACTTGCGTACAATAGCTTCTCCATCTTCGTCGGACTTATATGGCTATTGGAAATTGGATGAAGGAGAAGGAAATACATTGAAGGACAGTTCGGGCAATGGGCGTGATTTAACTTTCCCTGCTTCGGCAAATATCATTTGGAATGCAGAATTCAATGATTTGCCTCAAGATAATTAAAATGTGATTTTATATTGGGAGTTATTGTGTTTTTACGTAACTCCCAATATTAACTTAAAGAAATGATGATGAAACGTTTTATGTCAGCTTTGATCGTTTTACTGTACTCTATTGTTGGCGTATGTGCTCAACAACAGGGAAAAACTGTATTACGTTTTGATACTACTACTTGGAATTTTGGTAATATTCAGGAAGTAGAAGGCAAAGTGAGTCATACTTTTCATTTTACTAATATACATACTTCTCCTGTTGTGATTGAAGAAGTGATTTCAACTTGTGGGTGTGCCATTCCTGTTTATAGTAAACAACCTGTAAAACCAGGGCATACAGGCACTATTACCGTAACTTTCGATCCTAAAGGGCGAACAAACTTTTTCTCTAAGAGTATAAGGGTTGTTTCTAATTCAGGGCAAAGTGTCAATACTCTTTGGGTAAAAGGCACGATAAATACAATGAATCGTATAGAGGATGAATATCCTTATTCTTTATCATCAGATATTCTGGCAGATCGAATGACTCTATCTTATGATCTGTTACAGCATAATGGGAGGTCAAAACAATTGGAAATTAGAATCTATAACCGATCGGATAAAATGGTCAGGTTGTCATACTCGCTGTTGGATAAGAGTGGGTGTTTGTCGATATCTATGCCATCATCTCTTCAAGGTCGATCTTGTGCGACTATAAAAATAACAGCTTCTCCTTTAAAAGGCTTTTACGGTACATTTAAAGATAAGATTATTATTAGTGCCAATTCCGTACACAGTTCTTCTATACAAATCTTTGGTACAGTGATTGATGATATGAGAAAAGTAAGCACGGCAACTGCTCCCCGAATGAAGTGTTCACAATCTTATTTTAATTTGGGGAATATCTCATTAAAAAAGCATATTCAGAGAAAAGTAAAAGTTACTAATGAAGGGGCGAATCCTCTTATTATCCGCAAAATAGAATGTCCGGAATTTGTTTCTACTAATATCCGGGGTGAAAAGGTTTTGAAGCAAAATGAGTGTCTGGAGGTTCTGTTTGAATTAAATGTATCATCTTCAAACCATCTATTGGATGCAAAGGTCAAGTTGATAACAAATGATGCTCATCAGCCTGTACATACAGTTATATTTGAAGGAGAAATGGGTAAGTAGGGTTGAATATCTCTATTTGAAAGATTAGAAATACACTATAAATTAATTGAGTCATTTTACTGTATATAACATTATGATAAAACGATTGTATATTTTGGTGATAGTACAGATGGTATGTACTTTGGGGTTTACTCAATCTCCTCCCTCGTTACCTGCTTACAAAGATCCCAGTTTTTCAATAGATGTAAGACTTTCAGACTTACTTTCCCGCATGACTCTGGAAGAAAAGGTCGGTCAGTTACTTTGTCCTTTAGGTTGGGAAATGTATGAAATCCATGGTAGTGAGGTTCATCCTTCTGGAAAGTTCAAGCAATTGATTAAAGAAAGGAATGTTGGAATGCTTTGGGCGACTTATCGTGCAGACCCGTGGACAAAAAAAACTCTGGCAAATGGACTTAATCCCGAGATGGCAGCAAAAGCAGGGAATGCATTGCAAAAATATGTGATGGAGAATACTCGTTTGGGAATTCCGATGTTTTTAGCAGAAGAAGCCCCTCATGGGCACATGGCAATTGGTGCTACAGTTTTTCCTACGGGTATCGGAATGGCGGCTACTTGGTCACCGGAATTAGTAAAAGAAGTTGGTCAAGTTATCGCTAAAGAAATTCGTTCCCAAGGTGGGCATATTAGTTACGGTCCCGTACTTGATCTGACCCGTGATCCCCGTTGGTCCCGCGTGGAAGAAACATTTGGAGAAGATCCTGTGTTGAGTGGTATTTTAGGGGCGTCTATGGTTGACGGTTTAGGTGGAGGTAATCTATCACAAAAATACGCTACCATAGCTACCTTGAAACATTTTCTGGCATACGCTGTGCCGGAGGGTGGACAAAATGGTAACTATGCTTCAGTCGGTATTCGTGATTTGCATCAGAATTTTCTTCCTCCTTTTCGTAAGGCAATAGATGCAGGGGCATTGTCTGTAATGACTTCATACAATTCGATAGATGGGATACCTTGTACGTCGAACCATTATTTGCTGACTCAACTCTTGCGTAATGAATGGAAGTTTCGTGGCTTTGTAGTTTCCGATTTATATAGTATTGAAGGGATTCACGAAAGCCACTTTGTTGCTCCAACCAAAGAGAATGCAGCCATACAATCTGTAACGGCTGGTGTTGATGTTGACTTGGGTGGGGATGCTTATACCAACCTTTGTCATGCGGTTCAATCCGGACAAATGGATAAGACTGTGATTGATACGGCTGTCTGCCGGGTGTTACGGATGAAGTTTGAGATGGGCTTGTTTGAGCATCCTTATGTGGATCCGAAAATTGCTGCTAAAACAGTACGCCGTAAAGAACATATCGAACTGGCACGTAAAATCGCACAGTCTTCCATAACACTTCTCAAAAATGAGAATTCAATTCTTCCTTTAAGCAAGACGATAAATAAGGTGGCGGTAATTGGCCCTAATGCTGACAATCGATATAATATGTTAGGGGACTATACAGCTCCTCAGGAAGATAGTAATGTGAAAACAGTTCTTGATGGAATTCTAACAAAATTATCTCCTTTTCGTGTGGAATATGTACGAGGCTGTGCTATTCGTGATACTACAGTGAATGAGATAGAACAGGCAATTGAAGCTGCCCGTCGCTCTGAAGTTGTAATTGTGGTTGTGGGTGGTTCCAGTGCCCGTGATTTTAAAACGAGCTATAAAGAAACAGGTGCGGCTGTAGCTGAAGAGGGTAGTGTAAGTGATATGGAGTGTGGAGAAGGATTTGACCGTGCCAGTTTATCCTTACTTGGTAGACAACAAGAACTATTGGAATCTTTGCAAAAGACAGGTAAGCCTTTGATTGTCGTTTATATTGAAGGTCGTCCTTTAGAAAAGAATTGGGCTTCGGAATATGCTGATGCGCTACTGACTGCTTACTATCCGGGGCAGGAGGGTGGAAATGCTATAGCGGATGTTCTTTTTGGAGATTATAATCCTTCCGGACGTTTGCCAATCTCCGTTCCGCGTTCTGTAGGTCAGATTCCGGTTTATTATAATAAGAAAGCTCCTCGAAATCATGATTATGTGGAAGTGTCATCTTCTCCGTTATATAGCTTTGGTTATGGGATGAGTTATACCACTTTTGAATATTCTGATTTGCAGGTAGTGCAGAAATCTGCTCGTTGTTTTGAAGTCTCATTTAAAGTAAAGAATACAGGGAAGTATGATGGTGAGGAAGTATCACAACTTTATATGAGAGATGAATATGCATCAGTTGTTCAGCCGATGAAACAGTTGAAACATTTTGAACGTTTCCATTTGAAAAAAGGAGAAGAGAAAAAAGTTACTTTTGTTTTGACAGAGGAGGACTTTTTCTTGGTTAACTATACTTTGAAGAAAGTAGTAGAGTCGGGGACTTTTCAGGTAATGATAGGTAGTTCTTCTGATGATATAAGGTTAGAAAAATCTATTTCAGTAGAATAAGTTTCATCTTTTGAAAGTTGTTGCTTACTTTTATAAATCTTGATAAATAAAGAACAAAACTATTTTTTTTAATAATATCAGCGAATGAACGCATTCAGATAGTATTAGTACACTGGAAATAATAAAGAGAGAATATTCCTTTTATGGAAATATCCTCTCTTTCTCACTTAAAAACCTAAACCTTTTATCTTAATTATTTGCTATTATAAGCCGTTAACATCCAAACCAATTTTTCCTGTTCTTTCAGATAATCGCTCATCATCGAAACGGTTACTTCATCTCCGGCTTGAGAGGCGATGGACAGAATTTTACGTTCTTCACCAATCAGATAACTGATACTCTGAAGGATATTGTTCAGTGCCTGTTCGCCGTTGCTCACCTTATCTACTTCACTGATATTCGCTACTTTCAAATAATCGCTGAATTTATTGGCAGGAGTACCGCCCAACATCAAGATACGTTCTGCAATTTCGTCTACCTTTTCAGCTGTGTCATCATACATCTTTTCGAATTGGCTGTGGAGAACAAAGAAATCATGTCCTTTGATATTCCAGTGGAAACCGCGGAGATTGGTGTAATACACTTGGAAGTCTGCTAATAGTTGTTGCAAAGATGCTACTACGTTGTTTGCTCCCGATTCATTCAATTTGATAAATTCTAAAGTTTTCATATTCTTTTTATTTTTAATGATTTATACTTGTTTTCTTTTTTTCTGTACTGCAAAGATAAGGCGGAAAATGCTTGTTGTCAAACTGAAAATTTCTATCTTTGCATAGATGAAATCTATAACTTAATATGATTTGATAGATGACGATACAACAATTAGAATATATACTAGCCGTAGACCAGTTCAGGCATTTCGCACGGGCAGCCGAATATTGCCGTGTGACGCAACCCACTTTGAGTGCCATGATTCAGAAGCTGGAAGATGAATTGGGAGTAAAGTTATTCGATAGGACAGTGCAACCCGTTTGTCCGACACCCATCGGGCAGAAAGTGATAGACCAGGCTCGTGTGATTCTGGCGCAGGCAGCTCAAGTAAAAGAAATCATCAGTGAAGATAAGCAATCATTATCAGGTGTATTCCGTTTGGGAGTATTACCCACTATCGCTCCTTATTTGCTACCCCGCTTTTTCCCTCAACTGATGGAGAAATATCCCGAACTGGATATTCGTGTCACGGAAATGAAAACCCAGGATATTCAGCAAGCTTTGCATGCCAGCGATTTGGATGCAGGGATTATTGCCAGTAAATTAGAAGACACATTCTTGACGGAAGAAACTCTCTTCTATGAGCAATTCTATGCTTATGTATCACGGAAAGAACCTTCGTTCAAACATGACGTAATCCGCACTTCCGATATAACCGGTGAACATCTTTGGCTTTTGGACGAAGGACATTGCTTTCGTGACCAACTTGTCCGTTTCTGTCAGATGGAAGCGGTGAAGGTTAGTCAGATGGCTTATCGTTTGGGAAGCATGGAAACCTTCATGAGAATGGTAGAAAGCGGAAAAGGAATCACTTTTATTCCCGAACTGGCAGTGGCTCAATTGACGGAAGAACAGCGACAATTAGTACGTCCGTTTGCTATCCCCCGACCGACGCGACAAGTGGTGTTGGCGACAAATAGAGATTTTATTCGTCACAGCCTGCTATGTGTTCTGAAAGAGGAAATAAAAGCTGCAGTCCCCAAAGAAATGCTTACTTTGCAGTCCATACAGTGTTTGTTATAATAATAGAGGTTGAAATGATTCCTGCCATATACCCTTGTGTCGGGTATAAGCGAAAAGAATAATTTCAACAGTGGGAAAGCGGGTTTCGGAGAAATTCATCGGAGTGAAGTCATAGCCTAATTCTTGCTTGATAAAAGAGTTTACGGTGGCCCATAAGGTAGAGGCTAATATGGCGTGCAAAAGTCCTTTTTTCATTTTATTTGCTTGTCTTTTATTCAAAAATGTTGCGAAGGCAATAATAATTTAGGCACGTGGGCTTTGTTTTCTTGGGTTAATTCTCTATATTTGATGCATCAACCATTATTTATAGTTATGAAAAAGTACATTGCAGAAATGATTGGAACGATGGTGCTCGTTCTTATGGGATGCGGAAGTGCCGTTTTTGCCGGTAGTGTAACCGGTACGGTAGGTGCTGGCGTGGGAACAGTCGGCGTAGCTTTAGCATTTGGTCTTTCAGTAGTAGCGATGGCGTATGCTATCGGAGGTATTTCAGGATGTCACATTAATCCTGCTATTACATTAGGAGTGTTCTTAACTGGGCGTATGAATGGAAAAGATGCAGGTATGTATATGATTTTCCAGGTAATCGGAGCTATTATCGGCTCGGCTATTCTTTTTGCTTTAGTTTCCACCGGTGCTCATGACGGACCTACGGCTACAGGTTCCAATGGTTTTGGCGATGGAGAAATGTTGCAGGCATTCATTGCGGAAGCAGTATTTACTTTCATTTTTGTATTAGTGGTGCTCGGCTCTACTGACTCGAAGAAGGGAGCAGGCAATCTGGCAGGACTTGCCATCGGTTTGACTCTTGTATTGGTACATATTGTATGTATTCCTATCACAGGGACTTCTGTAAACCCGGCACGTAGTATTGCTCCGGCATTATTCCAGGGAGGAGAAGCATTGTCGCAGTTGTGGCTGTTCATCATTGCTCCATTTGTAGGAGCTGCATTGAGTGCGGTAGTTTGGAATTATCTGGGAGATAAGGAAGAAAAGAAATAATTCCTTTATAAGGATAACTTCTTTATATAAAGGAGAAGATAAAAGGGCGGCAGTTTCACAACTACCGCCCTCTTTTGCGTAATTAATATATTATATTAAAAAAGAGTGTGTTTTGCACGTTTACATTAGATTTATAATCTTAGGGAAACTTTACTTCATAAGTTTTCGGTCCGCCATATAAAGTGTTGACACGGATCCTTAATCCTTTTTTCCCTTCCATCCGGCCTTTAATCTTATCCAGTTTGAAAGATACATATCCTTCGCCCAGGCTTTGAGGATAATCACCTTCACTGTTATGACGGAATTCCAGATTGATATATTCGTCCTCCGCACTGTCTTCGTCAGCAGTGGGAGCAGACTCTTCTTTGTCGTTGATTACGAGATTCAGGAAATGTTTTTTATCTTCACTATGCGTTCCATAATATTGGAATTCAATCGTTAGATATTTATTATCCTTGTTGATCCACATATAAGTTGTGTTGATCTTGTCATCTCCGACTTTTTCTTCGTCGTTGTCATCTTCACCCATCGTGATAATGTCTTTAGTTAAGATTGGATTGATACCTCTTACCTGAATATTAAGGTCGTATCCATTCACAGGCTCTTCCAGCTCGTTGAATATCACAAAAGCTCGTTGTCCTTCCACCCAATCTTTATTACTCCATCCTTGCGCATTGCTGGGATACATCTTTTTCCCGTCATCCAAAGTGAAATAAAATTCCTTGCTATCCTGGCTAATCATATTGATGGTACTGACAACCAGAAGATCGGACGGGTTGTCATCGTCGTCCAAACATGACTGGAGAATCGGCATTGTAGTCATAATAGCAAAGATAAAGGCAATGAATTTAAATTTCTTCATATACTTATTTAAGTTTTAGATTATATAAAATGGTTCCTTTGTATTGTGAAAATGCAGTGGGATAGAAAATATTGCATTTGAATCTGTTAAAGAAACAAAAGTGATAAAAGAGTTGTTCTCTCTATGCAGTATTTCTATCTTTGCTGCATTTATAAGTTAAACACGTGTATAAGAGAATGGAAGAATTAGAGTTGTCGGAACAATGCAGGCTAGGCAATAACCAAGCTCGCAAAGAACTGTATGAGCAGTATGCGGGACGTATGCTTGGCATCTGTCTTCGCTATACCGGCGACCGTGATACAGCCCAGGATCTGCTTCACGACGGTTTTTTAAAGATATTCGATTCCTTCGACAAGTTCACCTGGAGGGGTGAAGGCTCCCTGCGGGCCTGGATGGAAAGGGTGATGGTCAACACAGCTTTGCAATATCTCCGGAAAAATGATGTAATCAATCAGTCGGCACCATTAGAAGAGTTGCCTGAAGAATATGAAGAACCGGATGCTTCTGATGTAGAAGCTATTCCACAGAAAGTGTTGATGCAGTTTATAGAAGAACTACCTGCCGGATATCGTACAGTGTTTAACCTTTATACATTCGAAGACAAATCGCATAAAGAAATCGCACAGGAATTAGGTATTAATGAAAAATCTTCGGCTTCGCAACTATTTCGTGCGAAGAGTGTATTGGCAAAAAGAGTAAAAGAATGGATAACGCATAATGGATAGATAGAGATGGAAGAGAAAGAATTGTGGATGAATAAGTTGAAGGAGAAGCTCGCGGATTATTCCGAGCCGGTGCCTGCTTCCGGTTGGGAACAACTGGAGAAAGAACTTATGCCTCCTGTGGAGAAGAAAATATATCCTTATCGAAAATGGATGATGGCTGCTGCAGCTGTTATATTGTTAGCTGTCGTTTCGTCGGTAAGTCTATATTTTCTGGGGACACCGGCTGCGGATGAAATACGTCATATAAAGACTCCGGCATTGGCATCTACACCCGATGCGTTGCCGGGTGTGCAACAACCAGATGTGCAGGGCACTTCCGTAGAACCCGTCTTGCGACCAGTGGCTCGTGAAGACCGTTTGGCGAAAATTGATAAGAATCTTACAGAACAGAAAACAAATGCAGGTCAATCTGCAATAGAAAATAACAACGAACCTGTAACAGGGAATGAAAATAATCCTGTGATTGAGGAAGACCAGATGCTCAAAGGTGAGACGGAACAGACGAAAAATGAAGCAAGGCAGGTTGACAGTGAAAATGTGGGTCAGGCTACACAGTCACAGGACACCGAACGGCCGAACAACAGGCCGCGTCGCCCTTCCGGCAGAGACAAGCTGCATATTCCGGCAGAAAAAAGAGCATCTCAAAAAGGAACATGGTCCATGGGACTCTCGGTCGGAAATTCGGGCGGAGCATCCACAGAAGTCGGTGCCGGCTCTCATGCTTATATGTCTCGTGTGAGTATGCTTTCTGTTTCCAACGGTCTGATGGAGATACCTAACGATCAGACATTGGTTTTTGAAGATGGAGTGCCTTATCTGCGTCAGGCAAAACAAGTGGTCGACATTAAGCACCATCAACCTATTTCTTTCGGATTGTCTGTCCGTAAAGGACTGGCCAAAGGATTCTCTCTCGAAACGGGATTGACTTACACATTGCTTTCTTCGGATGCGAAACTGGCGGGTGAAGATCAGCAGATAGAACAAAAACTTCATTATGTAGGTATTCCGCTGCGTGCTAACTGGAATTTCTTTGATAAAAAACTCGTCACTCTCTACGTCTCCGGTGGAGGTATGGTGGAGAAATGTGTTTATGGAAAGCTCGGTTCCGAGAAAGAAACGGTGAAACCTTTGCAATTCTCGGTATCTGGTGCGGTAGGTGCACAGGTGAACGCAACGAAACGTCTGGGTATCTATGTAGAACCCGGTGTTGCTTATTATTTTGATGACGGTTCGGATATACAGACCATACGTAAAGAGAATCCGTTTAATTTCAATATACAGGCTGGTATCCGCTTGACTTATTAATGCGAACTACCTTACTGAACATAGTGACGGTATCCGTTCAAGATGGCGTCACTATCCTGATTAGATAGCGTCACTATCTTGACCGGATGGCGTCACTATCCTGATATTAGTATCTTTTTCCTCATAAAAATCGGATAATTGAGAAAATATTAATAATATTGTCACCTGTTAATGGTCTATGGTTGCATACCTTTGTTGCAAAATTCTAAGCTATGGTGAATTTTACAGATGAAAAACATTTATTAATCGATTTAAAAGACGGTTCTTTTCAAGCATTTGAAAGATTGTATAATATGTACAGCGGTAAACTGTACAATTTCATTATGCGGCTTTCTTCCGGCAATCAATATATGGCTGAAGAAGTGGTGCAATCCACTTTTATCCGTATATGGGAAGTACGTGAGAAAGTCGATACCAACGCTTCATTTATTTCTTTTCTTTGTACGATAGCCAAAAATTTACTGATGAACATGTACCAACGTCAGACCGTTGAATATGTTTACAATGAATATCTGTTGAAAAGCAGTGTGGAGCGTGATTCGCAAACAGAAGAGAATATTGATCTTCATTTCTTGAACGACTATATCGACTCATTAGCGGAAGAATTGCCGGCACAGCGAAAGAAAATCTTTATCTTAAGTAAGCGTCAGAACTATACGAATAAGGAAATTGCTGAAATGATGGGTATTTCTGAAAGTACAGTCGCCACACAATTATCTTTGGCGGTGAAATTTATGCGTGAGCAGTTGATGAAGCATTACGATAAGGTAATTGCGCTTCTGATCGCCTTTTTTGTTAATGAAATGTAATTGTAATACATGTTTTTGGATAGTAGATAGGATGAAAATGTATACTTGTAAATAAGCAGGAAAGAAGATGGATAAGATATATTATAAAGAACTGATTGAAAAGTATTTCGATGGAAATATAACGGATGCGGAGATTAAAGAACTTTCCGATTGGATAAAGAACGACCGCCATTTACAGAACTGGTGGGAAGAAGAATTTTCCAAATCGGATGCCGGTATTAATCCGGTACTGCGCGACAAACTATTTGCCCGAATCAAAGAACAGACGCAGGGAAAAGAACAGACGCAGGGAAAAGAACAGACGCAGGGAAAAGAAGAGACACAGGGAAAAGAGAAACCAAGAACTATTCGCATGAATCCTTGGAAATGGGCTGCCGCCATCGTTTTACCCATTTGTATTGCCTTCTTCACCTACTATCTTATAGATTCTTCCCAAACAGTGGGAGCACCCTTTATAGTAAAAGCTGATAAAGGAGATAAAGCAACCATCGAATTGCCGGACGGAACGAATGTCGTTCTCAATTCTGCTTCGCAATTAAGCTATCTGAATAACTTCGGAGAAAATGTGCGTCGTGTGCAACTGAATGGTGAAGCCTATTTCAAAGTAGCTCATGATGAAAAACATGCCTTTATAGTGCAGGTCGGTGATTTGGAAGTGAAAGTACTCGGTACTTCTTTTAATGTATCTGCCTATGAAGATGCCAAAGACGTGACGGTCGTTCTTTTGGAAGGAAAAGTAGGGGTTTATGCGCAGAAAATGTCGCATATCATGAAGCCCGGCGACAAAATAGAATATAATAAAGCCACTCATAAGATAACAGCCACTCAAGTATACCCGAGTGACTACATTGAATGGACGAAAGGAAATATCTATTTTGAGAAAGAATCTTTGGAAAATATAATGAAAACCCTTTCACGCATCTATGACGTAGAGATTCGTTTCGACTCCAATAAACTACCTAATGAATATTTCACCGGAACCATTCCGGGAGGTGGCATACAGAATGCATTGAATATCCTGATGCTTACTTCACCTTTCTATTATGAAATGGACGGTTCGGTGATTGTTTTGAAAGAGAAATAAGTGGAACTTTCATAGAGTATCTTTGTTTATTCATTGAATAACGTCTATATTTGTGGTACACTAATTTGAAGATGCAATGAATACATTGGAACGTAAATTGCCGATAGGGATACAGACATTTGAAAAGATGCGTGCAGAGGGGTGTTTGTATGTGGATAAAACAGCCATTATATATCAGATAGCAGCTACTAAAGTGCCTTATTTTCTTAGTCGTCCCCGTCGTTTTGGCAAAAGTCTGCTAATTTCCACTTTTGAAGCCTATTTTCAGGGTCGTAAAGACCTTTTTGAAGGCTTGGCAATTGAAAAGTTAGAGACGAAGTGGGAGCAATATCCGGTTCTGCATCTTGATTTGAATGCGAAGAAATATGAGACGGCGGCAGATTTGGTTGCCATGCTAAACCAGTATTTGGAGAAATGGGAAGCCGTATATGGTGATGAGAAGAAAGACCGTAGTCCTGAAGAACGTTTTAGTTATATCATTGAGCAAGCCTACCTGAAAACAGGAAAAGGAGTTGTGGTATTGGTTGATGAGTATGATAAGCCTTTGCTGCAAGCCCTTTTAGATGAGAACCTGTTGGATGAATACCGTCGTATTCTGAAAGCCTTTTATGGTGTACTGAAAAGTTCCGACCGCTATCTTCGGTTTATATTCTTGACAGGAGTCACAAAATTTGCCCAAGTAAGTGTGTTCAGTGATTTGAATCAGCTGAATGATATAAGTATGAAAATTCCATACGCCAATATTTGTGGTATTACTAAAAAGGAGTTAGTATCCACATTTACTCCCGAGTTGGAGCGGTTGGCAGAAGTGCAGGAGATGTCTTTTGAAGATACTGTCGATAAAATGACGGCGATGTACGATGGCTATCACTTTACATATAGCGAAGATGGATTGTTTAACCCCTTCAGTGTCCTCAATGTCTTTGATGGATTAATGTTTGATAATTACTGGTTCCAGACCGGTACTCCTACCTATCTTGTAGACCTGCTGAAACAAAGTGATTATGATTTACGTTTGCTGATAGATGGCTTGGAAGTAGGAAGTTCCGGATTTGCCGAATACCGTGCAGAGACAAAGAATCCCCTTCCGATGATCTACCAAAGTGGTTATCTGACAATTAAAAACTTTGATAAATCATTGAACCTATATACGCTAGGTTTTCCGAATGATGAGGTAAAATATGGCTTTCTTAAATTCCTGATCCCCTATTATACACCCATCTCTTCTGATGAAACGGATTTTAATGCAGTTAAGTTTGTCCGTGAACTTCAGTCGGGCGACGTTCATTCCTTTATGGAACGTATGAAATCATTCTTTGCCGACATACCTTACGAATTGAACACAAAGACCGAACGTCATTATCAGGTTATCTTTTATCTCGTCTTTAAGTTAATGGGACAATATGTAGATGCAGAAGTCCGTAGCGCAAAAGGTCGTGCCGATGCCGTGGTGAAAACGAAAGACCGTATTTATGTTTTTGAGTTTAAACTGGAAGGAACAGTAGACGAAGCTCTGAAACAAATAGATGAAAAAGGATATTTGTTACCTTACCGGACAGACGGGCGTGAGCTAGTAAAAGTGGGAGTTTCCTTCAATGCTGAAGAACGTAATATTGGTGAGTACAAAGTCGTATAAATCGTTCATTGAGTATAATATAGAATTGAGCCATTCCAGAGCCCACAACTTAGGAATGGCTTTTTTATTCATAAAACCGTATTGGTTAACAAGAGTTAAAGATAGATAGGCGCTTGGACGAGAGGACAGAGCAGTCTGTATACCTATCAAATAACTTAAAAGTTTTGATATATGAAACACAGAACAACCTTTGTAAGGCTCCCTCAAACTGACGCAGGGAGAAGTAAGAACTGGAGAACACTACGGGCCATTTGCCTGACATTGTTCCTAAGCCTCTCTTTTACGGCTTATTCTCAAATAACGGTGAACGTGAAAGCCCTTTCTTTGAGAGCCTCTTTGAAGAAAATCGAGCAAGTAAGCAATTACAAGTTTTTCTACAATGAGAATCTCCCTGAATTAAATCAGAAAGTTTCGTTAAATGTGCAGAATGCAACCATTGAGCAGGTCATGAAGCAACTTCTGGGGAAAATGGAACTCACTTACAAACAAGAACAAGAAAATGTCATCGTTTTGGTTCGTAAAGAACAACAGAAGCAACGAGATATAAAAGTTTTCGGAACGGTGGTAGATTCGAACGGAGATCCCATTATTGGTGCCAGTGTTCTTGTTAAAGGAACCTCCAATGGAACGATAACAGATTTAGACGGAAACTTCTCTATCAATGATGTTCCTGAAACGGCTCAACTAACCATTTCATATATTGGCTACAAAGCAGTTCAACTTCGGGCTACCGACAAGAATCTGTCAAAAGTGGTGCTACAGGAAGATAGTAAACTGATAGACGAAGTGGTAGTGGTTGGTTATACTCCCATGCGGAAAAGTGACTTTACAGGCTCTTTGGCAAGTGTTAAGGCTAGTGAACTTTCCCTATCGGCAGCGACTGCCGGACAGGCTTTGGTAGGTAAAGTGGCAGGTGTGCAGGTGATGCAGACGAGTGGAGCACCGGGAGAAGGAGTCAAGATCAAAGTGCGTGGAACCAATTCGCTTTCTGCCAGTACCACTCCATTATACGTAATTGATGGTTATCCGGCTTCGGAAGACGTATATATCAATCCGGAAGATATTGAAACGATTGATGTATTGAAGGATGCAGCTTCAGCGGCCATCTACGGATCTCGTGGTGCCAGTGGCGTTGTACTTATCACTACCAAACGCGGTAATTCGGGAAAAGCACGTATCGATTACGATTATCAGTTTAGTGTACAACAAGTTGAACGTAAAATAAAATTATTGGATGCATATCAGTTTAGAGATTTGGTCATCGACGCCCGTAACAACTCTTATCGTGACAAAGCGGAAGCTGCCGGAAAGTCATGGAACCCTTTGGATGATAATGCGATCAGAGCTTCTAAAGGATTCAATTTGAATGAAGTAGGCATCTCTGACTTGTTTTTTGATTTTACGACCGGCAAGCCCGTTGAACCCGCATACAATACAGACTGGCAAGATGCGATCTACGGAAATGCCCCGATGCATCGTCACAATTTATCTGTGACCGGTGGACAAGACTTCTTAAAATACCGTTTTAGTCTGGGGTATCTCGATCAGGACGGTATTATTGCCCCTTCCAATCATAAACGGCTGAATGTTCGTGCCAATGTAGATGCAGAAGTCACCAAACGTTTGAAGGTCGGAGTAAACTTTTCATTTGTTGATGTTTCCGAACGACAGGTTCAGGCAGACGGGCGTTATATAAATGATGGTATCGTGCAGAGTGCATTATTGATGTTTCCCCAATTTCCTGTATACAATACCGATGGAAGTTATGCCGTAGGAAATCAGATTGCAATGAAAGCGGATGGTTATCAGATGGTGGAGAATCCCGTGGCACTTGCTCATGAAATAGATATTCGGAATAAATCAAGCCGAATGAATTTCAACGCTAATATTACATACGATATACTGAAGCAACTCCAATTTAAAGCCAATCTGGGTACGCAATATTACACCTCCCGATATAATTATTACCGTCCGCGTACGGTGGGGCAAGATGGCGATATGCCAAATTCAGATGCCATTCAAGCCCGTGTGAAAGCTCGTGATATAACCAATCGCGATGTCGATCGTCTGGGAGAGTTCACATTAAATTATAATGGTGAATATGGAAAGCACCGATTGAATGCTTTAGTAGGTTACACATTACAGAAAAAGACGTATGATCGCGTAGCCATTGAAGCCACCGGTTTTCCTGATGACCGTATTCATGAAGTAACGGCACATGGTCCCAATGCCTCGGACGTAGGCTTGTATAGTAGTGATACGAGAAAAGCTGCATGGACAATGATGTCTTATCTGGCACGCGTCAATTATTCATTCGACAATCGTTATGTGGTGACCGGTACTGTAAGAACCGACGGTTCTTCCCGCTTTGGTCAGGAAAATCGTTGGGGATGGTTTCCCTCCATATCTTTAGGTTGGACTGTATCCAATGAGAAATTCTATCAGAATCTATTGGGAAACAACTCATCCTTCAAACTTCGTGCAAGCTGGGGATTAAGTGGAAACAATAATATCGGTAATTATGAACATACAGCTACTATGTCCCAAGGCGGCTATGTGTTTGGAAATTCAGTGGAAACAGCCTATTGGCAAGGTACTTTCAGAGATGCGGCTATTGGTTGGGAAAAGACCTCCCAATATAATGCCGGATTCGATTTAGGCTTATTCAATGGACGCGTAAATTTAATAGGTAACTATTATAATAGTCTTTCGTATGATTTGCTGTACGATCAACCTATATCTTCCATTTCCGGTTCTTCCAGTGTGAAAACAAACTTGAAGAATGCCAAAGTACGGAATAGTGGAGTTGATTTTCAGGTAGATGCCCGTATCCTGACCGGAGAATTTAAGTGGAATATGAGTGCCAATATATCGGTAAACCGGAATAAGGTTGTTGATTTGGGTGGTATTAATGATTTATATTTGGTAAGCGAGCGTAATGTTGTGAGTCACGTCACTCGTTCCGGACTTCCTATCGGCTCTTTCTATGGCTATATCGCTGATGGCATTATTTCAGAGAAAGATTATACGAATATTATGATCGACAAGAGTAACCAGGTTAACGGAAAATTCCCGGAAGGCTATCAATTAGTAGGGCCGGCGGTTCCCAATTATAACAACGTGCATCCGGGAGATGTGAAATGGAAAGATGTTGATAAGAATGGCACAATCACAGAAAACGACCGTGATATTTTAGGAAATGCTTATCCTGACTTCACGTATGGCATCAGCACCGATTTCTCATACAAAAACTTTGATTTGAGAGCTACGTTTACTGGTTCAGAAGGAGCGAAAGTCATTAACTTCCAAAAGTATTACCTGTACAATATGGAAGGGTCTGGTAATCAGTTAGTTTCAGTCTTGAACCGTTGGCGTTCTGACGATAATCCGGGTTCTGACGGAGTATTCCGTGCCGCGCGTAGTTCCACGCCTAATACAAGTCAGCGGCTTAGTTCCTATATGGTAGATGATGCTTCTTTCTTCCGTTGTGCCAATATCACTTTAGGTTATAATTTTCCGGCTAATTGGATGAAGAAGGCAGGCGTTCAGGCATTGAGAATCTATGTAAGCGTTGATAATTTGTTTACTCTGACAGATTATGAAGGATATAATCCGGAAGTCGATTATAAAGGTGACAACCTCTTACCCGGTTTTGATTGGGGAGTTTATCCTTTGGCGCGTACATACAGTATTGGAGCAAAAATAACATTTTAACTCACTAAAGAATTAGATTATGAAAAAATACATGATATGGAGCGTAGTAAGTTCTCTGTTGCTTTGCAGTAGTTGCACAAGTTTTTTGGAGGAGACAAACCCCAATAAAATTCCAGCAAGTACATTCTATCAGACAGAAAATGATATCGCAATGGCAGCCAATGGCGCATACGCCGCTTTGAGAGGAAACGGATATTATAAAAACATGTACTTATATACCGATGTCCGTTCGGAGAATACGACTTTGCAAGATCCCGGAGCGGGAAACGGTGTAAACTACCAGTTTTTCAATTACACGTTAACTACTGATAATGCACAGGTGAAAACACATTGGGCAGACCTGTACAAATGCGTAACAAGGGCGAATATCATATTAGACCAGATTGACGATATTCCTTTCAAGGATGAAACAGTAAAGAATCAGCAAAAGGCGGAAATGTACTTCTTGCGTGGATTGACCTATTTTCATCTTGTACTGCAATTTGGTGATGTGCCCATCGTGACAAAAGAATTGAAGACGAAAGACGAAATCCAGAAACATACGGCACGTCAGCCTAAAAGTGAGGTTTATGCGCTGATAATCTCCGATCTGACTCAAGTGATTCATAGTGAGTTGCCTGATATTCAGACAGGGAATGGGGTAGGACGTGCTTCGAAGGCAGCAGCTCATGCCCTGCTGGGTAAAGTATATCTGACGATGGCAGCCGATACGGATTTTCAGTCAGATAGACATGACAATTTACAATCGGCAAAGACTCATTTGGTTGCAGCTTGGAATGTGAAACCTTTTACTAATTTGAAAGATATACCGTATGCTGATCTATTTGATAAAGATGCACAGACATTCTGTCCGGAAAATATCTTTCAAGTCATGTATAAAGGAGGAAATTCCAGTTTAGCATCGAATTATGCCTATATTTTTCAACCTACTTCCCAGACAGGATTGACTTCACAAAAGTCGGGAACAGGTAATAACATACCGACGGATGAGATGATGGGCACTTATGAAGCGGGTGATATACGGAAAGCTATTTCATGCGGAACGTCTCAAAACGTCAATTATGTGAAAAAGTACACCGATCTTGACGATGTGAATGGTTATGGTGCCAACAACTGGATCGTACTACGTTATGCCGACGTTGCTTTGATGTTGGCGGAAGTAAAGATGCACTTGGGTGAGAGCGATGCTGCCAGTTATTTGAATATGGTGCGTGAACGTGCCGGGCTAGACGATTATTCTGGAAGTAATCTCCGGGATGCAATTCTCCACGAGAGAAGAGTGGAACTCGCTTACGAGGGACAATATTGGTATGATCTACTACGTTTATATTCCCGTCAGGAGTTACTGAATCATATGAAGGCAAAGAATCCCAACTTTTCAGAGAAAGATTTTCTTTTACCTGTTCCGTATGATGAACACAAATTGGACCCTGTGAGAATGTACCAGAATGAAGGATATAATTAAAAAAATACGGTGATGAAGAAGATTACAAATATCATATGTATATTCCTATCGGCTGTGGTCCTGTTTTCCTGTGGTGATGATAACACGAATAATGAACAGGGAGAGGGCACTATTGCCGCAAAAATAATAGCGAGCAATGCTTATCCGGCGTTGGAAGAGAACGTCATTTTGAAAGTTAACATTAGCGGTGGTACAGACATTAAATCTGTTGTCTGGACAATGGAGGGGCAAACGTTGGGAGAAGAGTCTGAATTGAAATACGTTTTCAAAAAAGAAGGAATCTACAATGTTTCGGTGAGAGTGACAGACAATGCAGGTAATGTGGCGGCTGCTTTGCAGAAGTTACAAGTGGAAGGAAAGAGCCTGCGTTATGCTTTACAGAACTTTGACCCGGCTAAAGTTTGGATCATGGGACACCGAGGAAATTCTTCCGATCCCAATATTCCGGAAAACTCTATTGCCGGTATTGAAAGTTGTATCGCGTTGAACGGAGCTGTTGACATTGTGGAAGTCGATCCGCGTATGACCAAAGACGGTATCATCGTGTTGATGCACGATGAAACGATAGACCGGACCACTACCGGAACAGGGAAAGTGAAAGATTTGACTTATGAGCAGATTCAGTCCTATCGTCTTAAACTGGCAGATGGAACGATAACCAATCATACAGTACCTTCATTATACGACGCACTGGTGGCAGGACGTGGAAAGATCTTTTTCGATTTGGACTTTCTAAATAAAGTATCTCCCAAAGAGCTCTATGATGTCGTGAAAAGTTGTGGAATGTTGGACCGTGTTTTTTTCTATACCTCCAATAATCGGGATGTATTGCAGAATATCCTGAATTATTCTCCTGCGCCGATACCCTATCCCCAATGTGAGGATGAAGAACATGCTGATTTCCTGTCACAACAGCCGGGAGTGATTTTTACCCAGATTTCTTTAAGCAAAACTTTAAATGGTGGACTGCCTGCGGCCATCTCTTCCAAAGGTTTGTTCGTGTCAACCAATATGCTCGATATGAACGGCTATACGTATGACACTCAAATGACGCAAGGCAATTATACAGGTGTCGATTTGATCTTGTCAAAAGGAATCAGTATGATACAGACCGATCATCCCCAATTGCTGGACGCTTATTTGAAACAAAAAGGGAAAAGATAATTTGTTCAATCTTTAATAATGAATAAAGTAATGATGAAAAAATATATATTTCTGATGCTGGTAGCCGTTTGCTTATTCTCCTGCAAAGACGATGAGAAAGTGCGGCAAACAAAGTCCCCTGAAGTTGCTTTTACAACTGATAAGGAAGAATATACACTAGGTGATATTGTTTATCTGACTGACGAATCTGTTGAAACAGAAGGTCAGATAGCCGAATACTTTTGGCATTTCGGATTTGATGGTGAAGGAAATCGGGCTACGACCAAAGACGCGTCCGTCCTGTATAAGAAAGCAGGGACTTATGTCGTTAAATTGACGGTAACAGATGAATTCGGAGGATATGCGACGGCATCACATACGGTTGTGATTCGCCCGACAAATAGGCCGCCGATGGCGGACTTTAGTTATAATCCTGCTATTTGCAAAGTGAATGAGAAAGTGAAATTCACAGACAAGTCAACGGATGAAGACGGAGAAGTAGTCGCTTATGAATGGGATTTTGGAAACGGGCAAACCTCGCAGGAAAAAGACCCGGAAGTGACGTTCACAACAGCAGGGTTTGTGACTGTCAAACTGACGGCTACCGATGATCGTGGAGCAACGAATACCAAACAGGCTACGCTGTATGTTCGTAACACTTCTGTTTCAGGATTACAAATCCTTTGGACAAAAACATTTGAAACTTCCTCTTCCTTGAGGTCTATATCCCCTGCTGTGGGTGACAATGGAGATGTGTATGTGTCATCCAACGCTCTTCACCTTTACGCTTATTCACCGTCGGGAGATCAGAAATGGGCTTTTGATTTGAGTAAAGACGGAGGAGCTGGTGACCAAGGTTCATCCCCGATGGTGGATGCTGACGGAACGATTTATATCGGTTCAAGCACTACAAATAAGAATATCAGTAGTAGTTTATATGCCATTCATCCCGACGGGACGCAAAAATGGAGATATGAGATAGGCATTGGAACAAATATTCCGTATATCTCTCCGGCTTTGGCCCGTGATGGTAACATCTTGATCGGTAATAGGGGAACAGACGGATCGGTACACATGGTAGACCGTAGTTCCGGCAGACAACTTTGGAGACGTAAATCTCCTAACGGTGGTGCTAACGGAGGTATATCAGTAGGCCAAAACGGGGTTGTTTATTCAGCCTTGTCGGGTGCAAACGGATTTGCCCGTACCACCGAGGATGGTGTGAACCTGTCTCCTAATCTGGGCAAGGGAAATACTGCCGCCGCCGTATATCCGGCTATTGATGCGCAAGGAAATGTCTATGTTGCGTTCTCGGAAGGAGTAATTGCCGCTTATGACGATCAGGGGAATGAGTTGTGGAGATACCCGGCTACCGGCACTATCGGTAAGATTGACCAAGGTGGTCCGGCTATCGGTGCAGATGGTACGATCTATGTGGGAACGAAAAATCCGAATGCTCAAGTAATAGCTTTGACTAAGGGAGGAACGAAGAAATGGAGTTATGCATCTTCTGCCGAAATAGGAACAACTCCGGCTGTGGATAGTGAAGGTAATATCCACATCTGTGATGATGGAGGCAATTATATTGTTCTGAATGCTGATGGAACAGAGAAATACAGACAGCAATTGGGAACTAAGATTTGGTCATCTCCTGTAATTGCGGATTATGGTATCGTATATGTCACTTATGAAGAGAACGGAGCCTGTAAATTGGTGGCTATTGACTGCGGAATTGAAGGGCCTGCTAATTCTCCATGGGCACAGCGCGGACAGAATGCAAAAAGAAATGCCTTACAAAAATAAAATAGAAAGATATGCTTAGGAAAATAAATTTATTGATAGCTTTAACCCTCCTGTTGGCAGGAGGGTTAAAAGCCCAGAACCATTCGGATCAAATTATTGCGAATCTTCAAGAACCGGCCGCTCGTTCGGTCTTGGTCGTATCTCATCGTGCTGATTGGCGTAATGCCCCAGAGAACTCGTTGCAAGCCATTCAGAACTGTATTGATATGGGAGTAGATGTGATCGAAATTGATTTAAAGAAAACCAAAGACGGACATCTGATTCTGATGCATGATAAAAAGATTGACCGTACGACTACTGGAAAAGGGTATCCTGCCGACTATACTCTTGAAGAACTGCGACAGTTCCGCTTAAAAAGTGGTACCGGACATAAAACGGCTCACCTGATACCTACTCTGGAAGAGGTAATGTTACTTTGTAAAGGCAAGATTCTGGTTAATATTGATAAAGGTTATGATTATTTTAAAGAAGCTTACGCCATTCTTGAAAAGACCGGGACAGTTCAACAATGCATTATCAAAGCCGGGCTTCCTTATGAACAAGTGAAAGCAGAAAATGGAGATGTGCTGGATAAAGTCATTTTCATGCCTGTCGTACAGCTTCATAAAGAAGGAGCCGAAGCTATTATTGACAGCTATCAGAAGCACATGAAACCTGCTGCCTATGAACTGGTATTTGATAATGATAGTCAGCCGGTTCTCGATTTGATTCAGAAAGTGCGTGCTACAGGTGCCAACCTTTTCATTAATTCTCTATGGCCAGAATTATGTGGTGGTCACGATGATGACCGTGCAGTAGAACTTCACCAACCGGATGAAAGTTGGGGATGGATTATCAATCAGGGTGCTAAGCTGATTCAAACAGACCGTCCTGTTCTTCTATTGGAGTATTTACGAACCAAGAAGCTCCACGACTAAAAGAATTTCTCCATGTTGAAACAACTAATTAATTTTTACAAGGTCTCTTCACCGAGACCTTGCAACAGGGAAACTTTGTCTTCATTCGACAAATGTCGTTTGGATTCCGATACCCGTATAAATTCCGATAGTCGTCGTCTGAAATACCTGAAATGGTCTACCTTTCTTTCAGCGACTTTCGGTTACGGTATGTATTATGTGTGCCGTCTTAGCCTGAATGTCGTAAAGAAACCTATTGTAGATGAAGGAATTTTTTCGGAAACAGAGTTAGGCATCATAGGTTCCGTATTGTTTTTCACCTATGCGATCGGGAAATTCACGAACGGTTTCCTTGCCGACCGCAGCAATATCAACCGTTTTATGACTACCGGTTTATTGATAACTGCTTTGGTTAATCTTTGTCTCGGTTTTACTAATTCTTTTATCCTGTTCGCTATCCTTTGGGGGATTAGCGGCTGGTTTCAATCTATGGGAGCAGCCTCTTGTGTAGTAGGGCTTTCCCGTTGGTTTACGGATAAGGAACGCGGTTCATACTATGGCTTTTGGTCTGCGAGCCATAATATCGGCGAAGCGTTGACTTTTCTGATAATAGCCTCAATTGTCAGTGTGTTGGGCTGGCGGTATGGTTTCTTCGGAGCCGGTATAGTGGGATTGATAGGAGCGTTGATCGTCTGGAAGTTCTTCCATGATACTCCCGAAAGCATGGGATTCCCTTCGGTGAATGTTCCCAAACAGAAAAAGGAAATGAGTGAGACAGAAACGGCTGATTTTAATAAAGCACAGCGTCAGGTATTGCTGATGCCTGCCATTTGGATACTGGCTCTTTCGAGTGCTTTTATGTATATCAGTCGTTATGCTATCAATAGTTGGGGCGTTTTTTATTTGGAAGCCCAAAAGGGGTATTCCACATTGGATGCCAGTTTTATCATTTCTATTTGTCCGGTCTGTGGTATAATCGGTACTATGTTTTCAGGTGTTATTTCTGATAAGTTATTTGGTGGACGTCGCAATGTTCCTGCGTTAATTTTCGGATTGATGAATGTGTTTGCTCTTTGTTTGTTTCTCTTAGTTCCGGGAGCTCATTTTTGGATAGACGTGTTGGCAATGGTTCTTTTCGGTTTAGGTATCGGAGTTTTGATCTGTTTTCTGGGTGGTTTGATGGCAGTGGATATTGCTCCCCGTAATGCTTCGGGTGCTGCATTGGGAGTAGTCGGTATTGCCAGTTATATCGGTGCCGGATTGCAAGACGTGATGAGCGGTATACTGATAGAAGGGCAAAAAACGGTTCAGAATGGAGTAGATGTTTATGACTTTACCTATATCAATTGGTTTTGGATTGGTGCTGCTTTGCTTTCGGTGTTGTTTGCTTTGCTGGTATGGAATGCAAAATCAAAAGAAGTGGATTAAAGTGAGTACATTAGGTTAGAATATAAGTCTTTGTTTTCGAGGTATTAGACACCATTCCGGGAAGTAAGTAATGATTGCTTATCTTTCTGGAATGGCTTTTTTATAATCAATTAAATAGAAAGTTTTATGGAAAATTCATTGAATGATGAATTATTGTGTTCATTGAAAGATGAACTTCGTGAAGTAACCGCACAAATCAATGTGCATAGTGAAAAATTAATGGATCTGCTCGACCAAAAAAAAGAATCGTCAGTCAACTGACTCGAGAGATGTCGCATCTCACGCCTGTCATCATCGAGTATTGGGGAAATCCGAAGCAATATGTCTCTGTTGTGCTCGATGCCATCAATCTGGGTAGGTTGACGTATGACGGAGTAGCAAATTGCGAACAGACTTTTCGTGCGTTAGCAAGCGTTGTAGATGTGATAAGCCCTAAGAATGGGAAAACGCTTAGTGTAGAGACGCTGGTGTCTTATGAGAAGAAAAAGCGTGCTGGAGAATTTGAGGAAAAATAATATAAAATAAAAAGACGATTGTTGTATAGTTGAACAACAATTCGCATATTGACCTCCAAAGAAAGAAATTGAAAAAGCAAAGATATTGGTTCTTCGTCAAATTTGGTGGTAATCTCTTTTTTATTTCGATGGTTTTCCTCTTCTTCTTTCTTAATCCTATAA
>ENA-OWNQ01000060-OWNQ01000060.1-gut-metagenome-genome-assembly--contig:-NODE-60-length-103752-cov-5.675563_pt1 | contig 103752 bp, 88 predicted proteins | sample MGYA00248252_ERZ651782 | MGnify/ENA primary metagenome ERZ651782 (study PRJEB26908, sample SAMEA4031705) | gut metagenome | biome: gut; feature: normal infant; material: stool | place: China | collected... | reverse complement strand
TCAACTCCCAAAACTCTAATCAATAGTTTACATGCAACAGCCAGAAATTTCGATACACCCTCTTATTGGACGCTTACTCTATATCTTCTGCTGCTCCATTATTGGATGAAGTGCATCCTGTAAAAGCAAATATTAATGTGAGAGATAATAAAACTACTAATATTTTTTTCATAATGTGTTCTCCTTCCGTCTCTTGGATGTTTTGTTTTTGCTGTTATATGTATCATATAGGGGGAAGATTAAAAAAAGATTAAAACAAATAGTAATTTCAAAAAATGAAAAAAAGGACTCTAGCACACGAAAATGATTGGTATTATAATAATTACATTATGAGATTACTGATTGTAGAAGACGAGAATGATTTAAGAAACATTGTCAAAAAAAGGCTTGTCAAGGAACATTACAGTGTAGATGCCTGTGGGGATGGTCTGGAAGCAATGGATTATATCGATATGACTTCCTACGATGGTATTATTCTTGATATCATGTTGCCGGGAAAGGACGGATATGAAATCTTAAGAGAATTAAGGCAACGAGAAGATGATACACCGGTTCTGTTACTGACAGCAAAAGACAGCATTGAAGACCGTGTCAAAGGACTGGATCTTGGTGCCGATGATTACCTGATCAAACCATTTGCATTTGAAGAACTGCTTGCAAGAATCCGTGTCATGATGCGTAGAAAGCCACAATTTATATCCAATCAACTAAAAATAGCAGATCTTATTCTGGATCGTGACACAAGAAAGGTTACAAGAGCCGGAAATGAAATTGATCTTTCTGCAAAAGAATTTATGGTTCTGGAATGTCTTATGCGCAACAAAAATATCGTAATGACAAGACAGCAGATTGAACAGAATGCGTGGGACTTTGATTTTGAAGGTGGTTCCAATGTGATCGACGTATACATTCGCTATTTGCGAAAAAAAATCGATGCACAATATGAACAAAAACTCATCCACACTGTTCGCGGTGTCGGATATGTAATGAGGGAAAACGAATGAAACAGCTGACGATCAAGAAAAAAATTACGCTATGGTACACCGGAATCATTGCCGTAGTTCTTGGGACTATTTTAGTTCTCGTCCTTCTTTTTGTGGATAAGGTTGGAATTTCTGCGACAGAAGAAGAAATCAGTGCCGCAGTGACTGGTTTCTCTTCAAACATTAATTTTCAGGATGATTCCTTTTATCTTGACGGCGATACCGAATTTTACGATGACGGTATTATGTTTTGTATTTATGACAAAAACGGACGCTTACTTTATGGAACGATTCCAACCCAATTTCCAGAAGAAACTATCCTCAAGTCGAATACACCGCGAATGATAACCGGATCAAATCGAAAATGGATGATATATGACAGCGTTTACACTTACGGTGATGATGAGGAAATGTGGGTACGAGGAATTACCTCTGTACATTCTATAGAACTTTTCATGCAGACATCCGAGAAAATGCTGTTGATTGTATTCCCATTACTCATTATTCTGATCGGGGCCATCGGATATTTTATGATTAAGCGGGCATTGAGACAGGTGGATCTTATCTGCGATGAAGTTAAAAACATCAGCAATGGAAAAGATCTTTCCAAACGATTGTCTCTGCCAAAAGCAAAAGATGAATTATACGAATTGTCGGAGAAATTTAACGAAATGTTTGAGCGCTTGGAATTTTCGTTTGAGAAGGAACGTCAATTCACATCAGACGTATCCCATGAACTGCGGACTCCCGTTGCTGTTATTATTTCCCAGTGTGAGTACTTATTGGAAAATGATAACTTATCTGCGGAAGATAAGGAAGAGATTGCAGTCATCTTAAGGCAGGCAAAACGAATGTCAAAGCTGACAAGCGAAATGTTAATGATCGCCAGAAACGAACAGGATGAGCAGCATCTGATGGAAAAACTGGATTTTGGATTATTAAGCGAACTTGTAATAGAAGAACTGCAGACAAAAGCACAGGAAAAAAATATTGAGATCACCCTGCAAAAGCAGGACGACTTATTTATGAACGGCGACCAGACATTGCTTTTGCGTATGATGATGAATTTAATAACCAATGCCATCAATTACGGAAAAACAAATGGACATATTCATGTTATCCTGAAGGTCGAAAATGACCAGATTGTCGGTGAAGTGAAAGATGATGGTATTGGAATAAGTGAGGAACACCTGGACAAAATCTGGGAGCGTTTCTATCGCATAGACAAAAGCCGTTCCAAAGAAAATGGCGGTACCGGTCTCGGCCTTTCTATGGTGCGCTGGATTGTAAACCTCCACAATGGAACCATTCACGTCGAAAGTATCGAAGATATCGGAACGAGTTTTATTTTCCGATTTCCGAAAATATAAGGAACTATCGCTATATATCCTTTTGGTATATTTTCCTTATTCCATCACAGTATCGTGTTATTCTTCCATCCGTTTTCAAACCAAGTAGTAAAATGTAAAAAAACTTGCAAATCCATCTTCTTTCCGTTAATATATTGACAACAAACAGGGAAAGGAAAGAAGGTATGTTTCAAACAATTATTGGTACAATCAGTTCTTTTATGTACAGCAAGCTGCTGGTCATTCTACTGATTGGTGCGGGAGTCTATTTTACAATCCGCACAAGATTTCCGCAGGTAAGATTATTTAAGAATGCTTGTGGATCCGTGATGGAAAAGCCGGAGGATAAAGGGGCAATTTCCTCTTTTCAGGCACTTATGGTTTCAACAGCATCCCGTGTGGGAACGGGAAATATTGTCGGGGTTTCATCGGCGATTTGTATAGGTGGATTTGGTTCTGTATTCTGGATGTGGGTGATTGCGATCATCGGAAGTGCATCTGCACTGATCGAGAGTACATTGGCACAGATTTATAAGAAAAAAGGAAAAGACGGAAGCTGTTATGGAGGACCGGCTTACTATATTGAAGCGGCACTTCATTGTCGCCCGCTGGCAATTGTTTTCTGCGTTGCAATGATTTTAACCTACGCATTTGGATTTAATATGCTGGCATCTTATAATCTGCAGTCTACATTTTCAGTATTTTCTTTTTATGATGCAAAGATGAGTCCCTGGATCATCGGTGGGATTTTGGCAGTGCTGACAGGATGGTGTCTGCTTGGCGGCGGATCACGTATCGTAAAAGTAACTTCAATGGTTGTGCCGGTAATGGGGATTGCGTATATCGGAATTTCACTTTTGGTAGTAATTATCAATATTCAGAACGTGCCGGCAATGTTCGTGCGCATTTTTGAAGAAGCATTTGATTTCAAAGCAATTTTCGGAGCATTTTCCGGTTCAGCCATGATGCAGGGAATCCGCCGGGGACTCTATTCCAATGAGGCAGGTATCGGTTCCGCTCCGAATGCATCAGCTTCGGCAAATGTCAGCCATCCAGTAAAACAGGGGCTGGTACAGATGTTATCCGTATTTATTGATACTTTGTTGCTTTGTACAGCAACAGCAATGATGTGTATGTCATCCGGGATCGATCCGGCAAAAGAATTGCAGGGAGCACCGTGGGTGCAGGCATCTCTTCAGGAATCACTTGGTTCTTTCGGGCCGATCTTTATTACAGTTGCAATGGTATTTTTTGCATTTACAACTCTGCTCGGAAACTGTTTCTATTGTGACAATCTTTTAATCTACATTCACAAAAAACAACCGGAAAAAGCTTTTATGAAAGGCTTCAGACTGGTATCGGCACTTGTAGTCTTTCTGGGCGCAGGAATGGAGATGTCTCTTTTGTGGGATCTTTCCGATGTACTGATGGGGGTTATGGCGCTCATTAACATTCCGGTTATCCTGATTTTATCAGGGATTGCATTTAAAGCGATCCAAGATTATGAAGTGCAGTTAAAACAGGGAATCAACCCGGTTTTTAAAAGTGCAGACATCGGTCTTAGACAAAAAACAGATTTCTGGAGATAAAACAGGATAATGGGGGAGACTGTCCGAACCATCGGATAATCTCCCCCCATTTCTACATCCTCTATTTTATAACTAAGACTTTCTGTGTTTTAATGGATAGCTTTTTACTTTTTGTTACTGTGGTATTTTTTATAGAAATAAATATAGGATATTCCACCTGGAATACTGATCCAGATAAGCATTGTCACGACAGACACAATCTCAAAATCAGAAATTGTTAATGCACAGGCTATATACAGCAATACCATCGGAAATGAAATAAATCCTAAAATTCTATGTGCAATCTTCCAGGTATCTTCATCACGCACAGTCCATGGCAAACGAAGGCCGGTATGTCTGTTATATGGCAACTTCGGCGATACAATACCTATAAAAACCATTATGCAAGACAATAATACCATAGCAAATAGTTTCTCTCCATTTTCCGAAAAAGTAATGACATCAACTGCACTCAGAAAAGCAAAAACAATACCAATGATTAAAATGCTAATATTGCAAAGTGTGGTAACACGGAAAATACCAATTCTTAAATCGTCAGTTGTTAGACTTGTAAACAAAGCCAAATTACGATACAGTACGATAGCTGCAATCAGCATACATATTCCTGCCATTAGAATTGATACGACTTCATTTTTCACACTCATTGTAATCATCATAGATAAAAATGAAACAAACAGAATCAGACCTCTTTTCTGGTTTGCCTGATACAACAACTTTTCTTTTTGCTTTTTTCTTGCCAGCTGTTCATTTAGTTCCGCCAATTCTTCCGCCAAATTCCCATTACTATGGATACTCTCCTCAATTCCAAGCAATTGACTAACCGATACATCAAGCAAATTTGCCATTTCAATCAAAACATCTGCATCCGGAATAGATAATCCCTTTTCCCATTTTGAAACTGTCTGCCGAACAACATTTAACTTTACTGCCATTTCTTCCTGACTCATTCCCCTTGTTTTTCGGAAATGCTTTATATTCTCATTAATCATAATTTCATATCCCTTCTATTCGATATGTACATGTACATTATAAATTATACGAATATGCTGTTTCCGATACAAGCAATGGAAATTAACATTGGCTATTTTTTCTTTACACTTAAAAGTTAATTTGTGAATACCCGATAATTCTCTTCCTTATCGTAATCCTTGTGGATTCCATCATCCTCATACATCGTATAACTGCTGTTTTTATATCCGATAAGCTGCAGATGTTCGGTATCAATATCTTTCACACACTCTGCTGCTTCTGCAATCGGGATGCATTTACCACTTCGAATGAAGAGCGGTACTTCATTTAGTGCCACATCTACATAATGAATACCTTTTGCGAGAACCTCTTCAGAAATGCTTCCGTCCGGCAGGAACTTGATAAATTTCATTTCTTCCGGCAGATAAACATAACGGCCTCTTGCATTCTGCTCGTAGACCGGAGCGATCATGATCTCGTTTCCAAGCATCAGCTGATCCTCTATCCTGATTGCTCTCTTATCATCCGGATAAACAAACCCAAGTGGTTTGAAATACATGTCATCATTCAGCACAGCTTTCATGTACTCACTGTACAGATACGGCACAAGACGATATCTTGTATTAATGACAGCGCGGAAATCCTCGATTTTTTCAAATTGATAACATTCCTGCTCTCTTGTTCCCGTTGCTGAATGATTACGCATCAGTGGTGTGAATACACCAAGTGCAAGAAAACGAAGCAACAGTTCTCTTGTCGTATCACTGCCAAATCCTCCAAGGTCAGCACCTGTATACAGGAAACCGCACATATTCAGAGACGGCAGCATCTTCAGGTTAAGAAGGATATGCGACCACCAGGATTTATTATCGCCTGTCCAGATTCCGCCATAACGGTGCATTCCGATATAAGAAGATCTGGAAAACATCAGAAAACGTTTTTCCGGGTCAATGCGTTCAAAAGCTTCTCCTGCTGCTCTTGTCATATTGTAGCCAAAAAGATTATGTACTTTGTCATGACGGATCTTTTTGCCATCGACATTGTGATAAAATCTTTTGTAATCTTCCGGATTATTTGCAATACTGAGCATCTTGTCCTGCATTTCCCAGGGATGGGTCTTGCCTTCGGTATCCTTTGCAAACGCTCCGGCAAGTTCTTTTGCCTCTGCAAGCCCTTCAGCAGAATAAAAGATTGCAGGCTCATTCATATCATTCCAGAAACCTTCTATTCCCTGTTCAATCAGAAAACGATATTTGTCTCCGAACCATTTTCTGGCTTCCGGATTCAGCATATCCGGGAAATGGGTATCTCCCGGCCATACAGCTGCAACAAAATCACTTCCGTCTTCTCTCTTACAGAAATAGTTGTTTTTGACACCTTCCTCGTAAATCTCATATCCCGGCTCAACCTTCACACCGGCATCAATGATCGGAATCAGGCGAATATCTTGGTCATCCATTTCCTGCACAAATTCTGGAAAATCCGGGAAATTTTCTTCATTCACTGTGAAATCTTTGAATGACTGCATATAGTCAATATCCATGTAAATCATGTCGATTGGGATATGATTCTCCCGATATCCTTTTGCGACAGTACGGAAATCTTCTTTCGTCGTATACCCCCAGCGGCTCTGTCCGAAACCAAAAGCAAACTTCGGCGGGATATAGCTGCGTCCGATTACGTGGCGGAACTGTTTTACGATATCATAAGCATTCTCACCTTCAAGCACGTAGATATCCAGATCAGCATTTTCGCAGGATACCCTGAGTGTATCCTCTCTGTCATATCCGATATCAAAGGTCAGTTTCGACGGATAGTCAAAAAACAATCCAAACGTAGTCTTTCCACTCACAATAATAAAGTTGTGGGCTCCGTATAAAGAACGCTTGTCCTCTGTGTGTACCGGATCATCTGTGCAATTACTGATATAACAATACCCTCTCTTGTTGATTCCACGATTGGCTTCACCCAGACCATAGACAATGTCATCTTCATCCATGATATAAGTAAAAACAAATCCTTCCTCCTGACTGACCTCTCCATATGGGAGAACGCCCTCAGTTGTTTCAATTTTTTCAGTCAGTGCCTCCGTATTAAACGGAGTTCCATATCTATATTTTCTAATCATTTCTCTGTCACCTGGTGTTTATAATATAATACAAATGCTTCATATGGGTTCAGAATAATTTTTCCGTCGAATTCTTTTCTTCCAAGGTTTGTGATCAGACACTCTGCGCCTTTGAATTCTTCCGACACTTCTACTTCTGCATTCTTGTCGCTGAAGTTGCAGACAGTCAGAAGCTTTTCCTGATCCTGTTTTCTTGTGTACGCAAAAATCTGTTCATCCTCACGGTAAAGAGGTTCAAATTCACCATAAACAATAATGTCTTTTTCTTTGCGCAAGCTGATCAGTTTCTGATAGTAATGGAAAACAGAATCCGGATCTTCAAGCTGCTGTGCTGCATTGATCTTCTTGTAGTTCGGATTCACTTTGATCCACGGCTCGCCCTCTGTGAATCCAGCCTGTTTACTGTCGTCCCACTGCATCGGAGTTCTCGCATTGTCACGGCTTCTCAGCATCAGACATTTCATCATGTGTTCCGGAGTCATAAGACCTGATTCCGTAAACTCTTCAAAGTAATTAATACTTTCAATATCACGGTAATCTTCCAGTTTGTCAAAGTAAATGTTTGTCATACCAAGCTCTTCCCCCTGGTATACATATGGCGTTCCCTGCATCATGTGAATACAGGTAGCCAGCATTTTTGCGGATGTTTCTCTGTATACCGGATTGTCATTTCCAAAACGGCTGACGCTTCTCGGTTGATCATGATTACCTAAAAACAAACTGTTCCATGCTTTACCCTGGAGTTTCTCCTGCCATTTGATCATGATGTTTTTAAACTCTTTAAAATCATATTTTTGAGTTGTCCACTTTCCATAATCTCCGCATCCACTCTCCACATGCTCAAATTGGAATACCATATTCAGTTCATTTCTGTCTTCACCCGCATATTTCTGTGCTTCTTCAATTGTAACCCCAGCTGTTTCACCAACTGTCATGATATCATATTTTGAAAGGACTTCATGATTCATTTCCTGAAGAAATTCATGGACTCTTGGACCATGTACGCTATATGGTCCAAAATCGCCATAAAGTCCGTTATTCATTTCTCCATCCGGAAATCTCTGATCTTTGGAAATCATACTGATAACATCCATACGGAAACCATCAATTCCTTTTTCACACCAGAATTTCATCATATCGTAAACTTCCTGGCGTACTTTTTCATTTTCCCAATTGAGATCCGGCTGTTTTTTTGAAAACAGATGCAGATAATACATCTGTGTCTGCGGATCATATTCCCATGCAGAACCGCCGAATGCTCCGCCCCAGTTATTAGGTTCTTTTCCGTTTACCGGGTCTTTCCAGATATAATAATCACGATATGGATTATCTTTTGACTTGCGGCTTTCAATAAACCAGTTATGTTCATCCGATGTATGGTTGACTACGAGATCCATCAGAATCCTGATGGATCTTTTGTGTGCTTCACACAACAATTCCTCATAATCCTCCATAGTTCCATATTCTTCATAAATTCTACGGTAATCAGAAATATCATAACCATTATCGTCCTGAGGTGATTCCAGCATCGGAGAAATCCATAACACATTTACCCCAAGTTCTTTAAGGTAATCGAGTTTCTGTATGATTCCTCTGATATCTCCCACGCCATCACCGTTACTGTCTTTAAAACTCTTAGGATATATCTGATATACTACACTTTCTTTCCACCATTTTTTCTCCATGCCAAGTCTCCTCATTTCTAATTATTTGACCGCTCCTGCAACCACACCATTCATTATACTCACCTCATCCTTGCAGTATCAAGAGGTTTCTCGTGAAACTACAAAAGGTAACAAAGTTTATTTCCTTTTTTTATACAGTTTATACAAAGAAAAACAGGTCATTGCACCTGCTCGCCTATATATGCAAAAAAAAGGATCCTGTCATTCCTTGACAGAATCCCTCTTTACCAGATAGACTGGGTTTTTTATATTTAATTCGTTCAGCGTCTCTCCCTGAATCAATTTCATCAGACGTTCCAACGCCACATGTGCTTTTTGTGGAATATCCTGATGAACTGTTGTCAGTTTCGGTCGAATCATGCTCGCGTAAACACTGTCATCATATCCCGTAACAGAAATCTGCTCCGGAACCATGATTCCTTCGTCAAAAAAGAAATTTATTGCTTCTATCGCATTATAATCTGAAGAAAAGGCCAGCGCTTTTGCTTCAAGAAAGCGTGGAAGAAGTTCTCTGTATTTCCTGAGACGAAGATTTCTTTTACCCGGAATAACTATATATCTGGAACGACTGCAGAATCCCCCTTGTTTTTCCATCGCTTGTTTGAATCCCATCCACCGATAGTAATCGCTGTCCTGCTCTGTTTCTGCAACAAACAATGCTTTCTTATATCCACAGGAATACAGGTATTCTCCGATCTGATACCCTCCTGAATAATCATCTATACCAACATTCTGGAATGTATAAGTCCCCTTCGGATAAGCATCGATCAAAATCATTTTTTTGTTTAATCTGTGCGAAAGCTTATGATACTGCTCTTCATTGTATCCCAGGATAATCAATCCCTCTACATTCCATTTTGAGGCAATATCCACTACATTCTGAATACTTTCACCGCCAATAAGCATAACATAATATCCATTTTCTTCCATTTCCATCTGAATCGTTCCGATCAGTTCTCCCACGAATGGATCCTGAAGTGACTGCATACCATGAGCGTAAGTAAATCCGAGTACTACGCCTATAATTCTGGAACCATGACCGGAAAGCATCATGGAACCCATATTCGGAACATAGTTCTGTTCTTTAAGAATAGCCGTGATTTTATCGATCGTTTTCTGGGAAACTCTTTTCGTATTGCCATTTATAACATTGGATACCGTGGTGCGGCTGACGCCTGCCATATCTGCAATATCCTGAAGCCGAATCATAAAACCTTCCTCCTGTGTTCTTATTTCCTTACAATACTGTTTCCTGCTTATTTGTACTCAGATACTTTCGTTTCTGCAAAAGTCATTTTCGCTTATATCAAATTTATAATATCATAGGCAGTTAGGTTTGTCACATAAAGGTTTGCAATTTCAAACTGCAAGACCGCTGTAATTGCGACTGATAAAATTAACCATTGTCTCCATGAATATATTAGAGATATAATATAAATACTGGTATTTGATTTTTCTGAATACTAAGTATCTAAAAATGGGGAATGATAAATGAACAAACAAGAGAAACAGATTTTCACATCAGACAATTTGAAAGAAACAGCCATCATGACAATAGCAGTGGGGATTATCGCCGCGGCCGTATATTTCTTTTTGATTCCGAGTATGACCTCGATCAGCAGTATATCCGCGCTGGCAATTGTTATGTCGTATTATATACCGTTGCATGTATCAACGATCACAATGATATTGAACGTTGTCCTACTGCTGATAGGCTTTGTGACATGCGGAAAGGAGTTCGGAGCAAAGACGGTTTACACCAGCATCCTGCTGCCGTTGTATCTTGCAGTATTTGAACACATATTTCCGGATTTTACCTCGCTGACAAACAGCAGTGAACTGGATGTAATATGCTATATCCTGGTCGTAAGTATCGGGCTCAGTATTTTATTTAACATGAACGCATCTTCTGGCGGACTGGATATCGTAGCGAAGATCATGAATAAATATCTGCACATAGAATTAGGAAAAGCAATGTCCATCTCTGGCATGTGTGTGGCACTTTCTTCCGCTCTGATTTATGACAAGAAAGCTGTCGTTTTAAGTGTGCTTGGAACTTATTTTAATGGTATTGTGCTGGATCATTTTATCTTTGGCCAGAATCTGAAACGGCGTGTATGTATTATTACAAAATACGAAGAAGAAGTCCGTCAGTTTATCTTGCATGAACTGCATAGCGGAGCAACATTCTACGAGGCGACAGGCGCATATAATATGCAGAAACACAGAGAGATCATTACGATCGTGGACAAAAGTGAATATCAGAAACTGATGAATTATATTATCAAGAAGGATCCGGAAGCATTCGTGACAGTGTATACAGTGTCTGATATGAGATACCGTCCAAAGGTAAGATCCTTTTAGGCGGGAAGAAGCTCTACAGAACACTTTACGCAGCTGCTTGAATATCTGAACAGAAAAGAGTCGCAGCCTGTTCCATCAGGAAACAACTGTGACTCTTTTTATTTTGTCTTCCATTTTTGTGACATTACTTCACAATATCCAACTGCCCGACAATTCCGATATATCCATCTGTTTTTATTGATGACCATAATGTGTGCAGTTTCAGATCACACATCTGCCTTTCACCTCTTACTTTTAACATTACTTTCATTGAAACTTCTTTGTTTTTACTTGATACTGAATCCAGCGAATCTTTTACGCGCTGAATATCCTCTTCGCTTATATCATATACTCCATATGAATCAAATCCCGGAAGATCTCTCTGATACTCTTTCTGCGATTCTCCGTCTGTTAAAACCAGTTTTCCTGAAATCGCATTATACTCCATTGAAATCTTACCGCTATTCTCCTTAAAGAACTTTATTTTTTCCTGCATGATCTCTATAACACGCTGGGAATAATCCTTGCATGGCAATGCATTTTGCCTCAGTATTTCTTCTGAGATCCTCTGCGCTTCATAATACTCTCTGTTGTCATCCTTTTCTTTCTTAAATTTTCTGGACAACTGAGGACTGCTCTCTTTCAGGCATTCCAGAAGAAGCGGATTAAACTGTCCGCACTGACCTTCCAGAATCATCTGGATTGCCGTATCATGATCATATGCATTCTTATAGCACCGTACACTTGTAAGCGCATCATACACATCAGCAATTGACACGATCTGCGCAGAGATTGGTATTTCTTCCCCTTTTAGTCCATCAGGATATCCTCTTCCGTCCCATCGTTCATGGTGCCACCGGCAGATTTCCCATGCAGTGCGTACCAATGGCTTGTCCTGTGGAAAATCCATATCCCGTATCATAGACGCTCCAATCTCACTGTGGCTTTTCATGATCTTGAATTCTTCATCTGTCAGTCTGCCTGGTTTATTGAGAATTTCTTCCGGAATGCTTACCTTTCCAATGTCATGAAGGGAAGATGCTGTTATAATCAAAGCAATATCCGTTTCTGTCAGATGATACGCATCTGTTTTCTTAATCAATTCTCTCAACAGCATCTCCGTTACGATACGGATATGTAATATATGCTCACTGCTTTCACTGTTATGAGAACCTAATACATTGCTCAAGATCCCAATCATAATATTGTTGTTTTCTTCTTTCTCATAGACCTGATCTACAACCACATTGATCAGTCGCTTCTGGTTTGCATAAAGCCCCAATGTATTCTGGACTCTTTTCTTTACGATAACTGCATCAAACGGTCGACTGATATAGTCTGTGATCCCCAGATCATACGCTTTTCGCATAATTTCGACAGATTCTTCTGATGAAATCATGACAACCGGGATTTCATCAATCCACTGTAACTCCCTCATATGTTCCAACACCTGGAATCCATTCATCTGCGGCATATTGATATCCAGAAGCATCAGGTCGATCTCCGGATGCACTTCCAGAATCTGGATTGCCTGAGTTCCATTTTCAGCTTCCATGTAGTCATATCTGCTTCCAAGAATCTCCTTTAATATATCTCTGTTAAGTTCTGAATCATCTACAATAAGTAGTTTTTGTTTCTCACTCATCCTTTATCCTCACGATTTTTATTTTTCCTGCTAATTCAGCAATAATCTCCACTAATAGTTTCATATCGATCGGCATTCCCAGACCGGTACCGCCAAACTTAGATGCTCCGCCTTTCTGCTCCTGCGCAAATAGCTCAAACAGATGTTTTTGGAAGTCCTCACTCATACCAATTCCTGTATCCTGACATGTGAACTCAAAAGTCACAATTCCATCCTGATCGGAAGGAATCTCTCCGGCACTCAAATAAATCTTCCCATAATCTTTATTATACTTTACGGCATTACTCAGGATATTCATCAGAAGACGCTTCAGATGGATTGGGCTGCCTATAAGATCTTTATGAATGATCTCTGGTGTTTTATGTTCCACCTTGATTTCTCTTTCATCAGCCTTTTTCGCTGCTTCCAGAAGGCTTTTTTGATACTTCTGTTCTTTTTCCTTTTCTATTATGAGAATGTTTTTCTGTGATTTTCTGTAAATCATCCAGATTAGTGCTACAACAATCAGATAAATGAACAGGCACATGATCACATTTTGCAGAAGTGTCTGAAATATGATCGAATCCGGAACGTAAGCATAGATGTAATGGTCTCTCTGCTTCAGCATAACACCGTGACACCGGACTCCATTGATCGTTAAGCCCATCATATGCTTACTGTCTGCATGATCTTTTAACTTCTGGATTGCTTCATAGTCTGTTGTGCTTTGTCCGATCAGCCCGGTATTGTTTGAAGCAATGATCACGCCTTCATCTGCTACGATAATTGTCCCATCCCGGTCCTTCCGATAGCCATTCAACAACCTCTGTATCGTAAGCGTATAATTCGTTGCATACTCTGCAGAAGTATAATAATAAGTCACTACAACTCCCGGTGCATCCTTTCTTGTGCAGGCAGCCATATCAATATAAGCCCCGTCATTATGATTGATTCTCTTGGCATACACTTTTTCATCGTAAATTGCTGTATCCAGTACGATTTCTTTCTCTGCACATTCTTTTATTTCCGGCAATAAACTTTCGTTCGTACTGTATTCACATACTATAGTTCCATCTATATCCAGAATTGCTATTCCCGTCAGCCATAACTGCTCTGCACTTTCTTTCAACAACTGATTGTCCAGTGTTTTTTCATTTTCTATTTCTGCGGCTATATTTTTGCTGACCTGCCGGGTTCCCTCAATGGCACGACAAGACATATCCCAACAGCTATACTGATGATCCAGAATTTTTTTTTCTGTTGGGACAGATTTTTTATTCTTCTTCAAGCTGGTCCACCTCCAGATATTTTTCTGGGTCATCAAGATATTTTCCTATGATTTTTGCAGAAGTTCCGTCCTCTCTCATTTCATCCAGAGTCTGCTCCAGTTTCTCCGGCAGATCCCGAGTTTCATTTTTTGAGAAAGCGACTCCGATTCCGACTGTCATAAGTGGTTCATCCAGAATTCGGAATTTCGCATCATAATCTTTCATATACTGTATAACCGATTCCTCATGTGCACCTATTGCATCTGCATATCCCTTTCCAAGGAATGTATAGATCAGTTCCCTGTGTTCCAGGCTAATCAGATTACCAAGCTTTGGAATCCTGCTGTCTGTTCTTTTCAGAAAAATTCCTTCCGGTTTTGTTGTAGATTGTACGGCAAGTGTCTTTCCTTCCAGATCACTCAGGGTATAGATATCACTGTTCTCATTGACTGCAACCACCTGGTTACTGACCATATACGGACCGGCCCATTTATAATCATCCAATCGTCCTTTCATGGAGAAGCAGCCCATAATATTCACACGTTGTGCGACCAACAACGCATATTGCGCAACCATATTGACATTCCTTTCACAGGGTGTCATAATACTTGCGGAGATAGTATTTGGAATACTACAAAACTATACTCTGACTGAATCACAACAATTTCATATTGAACAGTTACCCCGCCGGAAATGGCGGAAAGCGAGCTTATATTTATTTAAGACATAAAATAAAAGACTCAGGGAATACGAAGAATAGCAAAAGCATTTGCAGGGACCAGTATGCCTTGACGAATGCTTTTTTTTGTAAGGAGACCAATAAGAAATGACAGTTGAGATGTTAAAAGGAAAGATTCATCGTGCTACAGTAGTACAGGCCGAACTTGACTATGTTGGAAGTATTACTGTTGATGAAGACCTGCTGGAAGCGGCAGGAATTATGGAATATGAGAAAGTTCAGATCGTGGACGTAAATAACGGAAGCCGATTTGAAACTTATACGATCTGCGGCAAGCGCGGAAGCGGAATGATCTGCTTAAATGGTGCTGCGGCAAGATGCGTAAGTACTGGTGACAAGATTATTATCATGTGTTATGCACATTATGATTCTGAAGAAGCCAAAGAACATAAACCACAGGTTGTTTTTGTAGATGAGGAGAATAAGATCAGCCGTGTTACAAACTATGAGAAACACGGATTGCTGAAAGATATGGCATAACTGCAAAAGTGATTGTAACCTATAAATGAAAATGAAATTTGTTGAATTCAGAACAAGAGGCTATCTCCTAATTTAGTTTTAAAAGGAGAACACCATGCAGGTAACAAAAACAGTAAAGGAAACAAGAGATTTAATTAAAAACTGGAAAAGAGAAGGAAAAACAATCGGTCTTGTACCGACAATGGGATTCCTGCACGAAGGACACGCAAGCCTGATCAAAAGATGCCGCGAAGAAAATGATATCGTTGTTGTATCTGATTTTGTAAACCCGACACAGTTTGGACCGACAGAAGATCTGGAAGCATATCCAAGAGATTTCAAACGTGACAGCGAACTCTGCGAGAGCCTTGGAGCTGATGTCATCTTTCATCCGGAACCGAAGGATATGTACCATGATCCACATGCCTTTGTAAGTATTGATACTTTATCAGATACACTGTGCGGTAAGACAAGACCCATCCATTTTAAAGGTGTATGCACCGTTGTTTCTAAGTTATTTAACATTGTAACACCGGACAGGGCATATTTCGGTCAGAAAGATGCACAACAGCTGGCAATCATCCGCAAAATGGTACAGGATCTGAATTTTGATATCCAGATCGTAGGATGCCCTATCATCCGTGAGGAAGACGGACTTGCGAAATCATCCAGAAATACATATTTAAATGAAGAAGAAAGAAAAGCCGCACTTTGTCTTTCAAGAGCTGTAAAAGTCGGTCAGAATATGATCTGTAAGGGAAGCAAAGCTGAAGAAGTATTAACAAAGATGCGCGAGATTATCGAAGCTGAACCTCTGGCAAAGATTGATTATGTATCTATGGTAGATGCACTGGATATGCAACCGGTAGAAATCGTAGAAAAAGACGTTCTGGTCGCCATGGCAGTTTACATCGGAAAAACCAGACTGATCGACAACTTTAGCTACGAGGTATAGCATATGGAAAATGTGATGAAAAAAGTTGGAAAAGCCAGTTCTTTTCTTACAAAATATATTGGAATTATTATCATCTGCTTCTCTGTGATCGCATTTTTCTGGCGCGACGGGTTCGCATGGACAACCAATTATACATCCATCTTTTTAGGTGTTGCCATGTTTGGCATGGGGCTTACAATCAAGATGGACGATTTTAAGAGAGTTTTTTCAAGGCCAAAAGAAATCGTGATCGGATTTGTTGCACAATATACGATCATGCCTGTTGTGGCATGGGGATTATGCCAGCTGATGCATCTTCCGACAGATCTTGCACTCGGCGTTATTCTGGTCGGATGTTGTCCTGGGGGAACAGCAAGTAATGTGATCACATATATTGCCGGAGGTGATGTGGCACTCTCTGTTGGAATGACGATCACTTCCACGCTTGCGGCCCCACTGATGACACCGTTATTAGTGTATCTGCTTGCCGGTGCCTGGGTAGAAGTATCTTTCCTTGCAATGGTAATTTCTGTTGTAAAGGTTGTACTGATTCCGGTCCTTCTTGGTATTTTGATCAACTGGATCTTTGGAAAGCAGATTCAGAAAATATCAGAAGTACTTCCACTGATTTCTGTTGTATCCATCGTAATGATCATCAGTGGAATCGTATCTGTCAATGCAGAAAAAATCTTAAGCTGTGGTCTGCTCGTACTTGGAGTTGTAGCACTTCACAATCTCTGCGGAATGGGCATCGGGCTTGGAGCCGCAAAACTTTTACATATCGAATATGATAAAGCTACTGCGATTGCAATTGAAGTCGGAATGCAGAACAGCGGCCTTGCGATTTCTCTTGCAACAGCTAATTTTGCAGCCAATCCACTGGCAACGCTTCCGGGAGCGATCTTCAGTGTATGGCATAATATATCAGGCTCTTTATTCGCCGGGATCCGCCGTGGCGGAACTGGTACGAAAGAAGCTTGCCTGGAAGTAACTGAATAGATAGAAAGAAAACTCCTGTGATTTTGTAGATTCAAATCACAGGAGTTTTTCCTTTTTCACCTATTATGCTATCTTTCCACTTATTATGCTATGCCTGTTGATACCTGGCGATCGTCTCTTTCAATATCTGTGTACTATCCTAATATCCTAATACTACTGCTATTTTGATCTCTTTCTCTGTCTCACTAAGATCGAATGTTCCTCCATCCTCTACTGTAACATGTACTTCATACAAGGTATCTTCCGACAACTTCTCTGGTGTCTTTCCATCTTCTGTCTGAATCTTCCACAGATCTTCCGGAACCTCTGTCAGCTTACCGTCTTTTCCATAAGCATACAGCTTAAAGTCATCCGTTTTGCCTGCAAGCCCCTTCATTCGTATCGCCACAGTCGTACTTGGATGTACATTTTCTACCGTTATCGTATTCAGCCATCCTGCGACATTGCCCTTACCTCCGTCTTCCGTAAATTCTTCCTGCGTTAATATATTTCGCATTGCCTTGTCCAAATCTACTTTTCGGTAAGGCATTTCCGGAAGATATACGAACCGATCCTGCAGTCTGAGGAGTTCAAGATATCCTGTTGGACAGTATAATGCATTTCCACTGTTTCCCGCATACATACCGATTGCCATATTGTTATATCCTGGTTTGTCTGACACATCCATTGAAAATGCAGTCTCACCAGTCTCAAAATCGATCATGATAAACTGCCACATGCCACTGTCCAAGTCCTGAACATAACCGTAAATGTATCCTGTTGCGGTTGAAAGCTTCATCATCGATGTATCCCGGATATCATCTCTGCACCAGATACTCTTCATTTCATATCCGTCATCTGTCTTGATCGTATCAACACGCTCAACTCCCGGCATGACCATTTTATTTCCTTTCTGCAGCCAGTTTACATCATAGATATTTTCATATGTCTGTACAGATGAATCGTTATCTGCGTCCGCAAGCTTCGCACTTCCTGCTCCGAACCAGTTACATACGATTGTGCTGACTGTACCTTCACTGTTATCATATACGATTGCTGAATTTTCTACGGATACCTGCATTTCTTCCGGCAGTTCATCAATAACAGGTGTGCTTGCAACCTTTTCACCGGTCTTCATATCTAATGCCAGCAGATTCACCGGATTCTGATTATCTGTAAACATGACCAAATTACTGGTTAGTGATGGTGAACATCCGCTTCCCCACGCCAGACCGCCTCCGGTCGTTTCATCTCCTTCTTTGCTGTCTTTTGCCCCTGCACTTTCATACGGAGTACACCATTCTACCTGTACACCGTTATCTGCTTTCAGTAGATAGCAGTTCTGATTTGTTAAGATGACCGCACCCTCTTTCGAAGAAGCTATTCCATTTTCTGCCCCTTCTCCAGGAGTTAATTCATATACAAATGTAGACGCTGTCAGATCAACCTCTTCTCCATTCAGAATTGCGTTGATCGCGTCTCTAGAAATGTATCCCATCGCACCTTGCTGCTGACGTTCCGGATAGATTCTGAATCCGCCGGTTGCAAACCAGAGATTTCCTTCATAGTCAAACACTACGGATAATAAATTCTGATCCAATGTCTTTCCGGTAATTGCCTCTGCCGCTGCTTTAATATCAATATCCAGCACTTTCTCAAATTCCGGCAGCACATTTCCTTCCTCATCTGTTGCTTTCAACATAAGTACATGATTGTTGCTTGTCGGACAAACCAGACGATTATTTTCATCAACAAAGGAATAGGAACTTTGTATCACATACCCTCCACCGTCATGCTGTTTTGGTGAGAAATATCCAATCGTCTGTGTTTCTTCTGCATTGATATCACGAATTGCAAGTCCTCCCAACAACGGAACAACTGAATGTCCATAATTGTCAAAAAATACCGCCGGAGACGCATTCGGATTCACCTTTTCATAAGAAACATTAATTTCTGGGTAAATACCAACAGGCAGTACCTCATCTGTTGAATCTGAATTATAACAATCATGGTGGATATTTGCATCATTTTTTGCCATATAAGGATTCTCATCAATTGCTTTTTTGGTAAGCGGTTTTATCGTTACTCCCGAGCTTACGCTTTCTGTTTTTGTCTGTTCCTGTTTCACCTCATCTGTCTTTGGTTCATTCGCTGAACAGCCTGATGTAACTGCAACTGCTGATATAATAAATGCTAAAAGAATTGTTCGCTTTTTCATATTATTCTGCCTCCTTTTTCTCGTAAACTGTAACTGTTCAGTTACATTTTTATTATAAAAAAAGCGCTGTTATTTTCAATTCTTCTGTCACGAATCATGGTAAAAATGGCACGAATTGTAAAAAAACACCATCTCCTGACCGAATTACTTTTCAGCCAGAGATGGTGCCTTCGTTATCCACATTCTTCTGTTAAATAAAATCTTTTTTCCACATTTATTTAATGTTTTTCACATTCCGGATGTGGATTTCCCATTCCTTTTCACACTGCGTGCACTCAGCAACAATTTCTCTTCATTTTTAAAAATTAATATATCCCTGCAGCCAGATCGTACCTTTGAACCGTCTTCCAATCTCCGGCTCTCCCATCACGGAATCTGCCGGAACACAGATATCAAATGTCAGTTCATTTACATTCAGGCGCATCTGATACAATCTCACACCTGTCATTCTGTTGATCCGTTCTCTCACCGCCAGGATTTCTCCCATGATCGAATACATATCACATTCTGCTCCAAACGGCATGAAATACGTATCCACAATGGAAAATACATCCTCATTCGCCAATCTCTTTGACACCTTGGAATAGAGATCCATATCGTCAAATGTCAGCGTCTCGATTGCTGCCTGGTCGCCCTTGCGGGCTGCGTTCATCAATTCTCTTCTTGTATCTGACGCACGCTTTTCATTTAAAATCTGTTGCTCATTTTTATTGACCGGAAACAGAATCATTCCATCTTGTGCCAATCCTGAAAATGTTACAGATGTCTGTACATCCTTTGTAAGACCGGCCTGTTTCTCCCGCATATATTCCACACCATTCTGCAGTGTGAAGATCAGACTGATTCCAATCTTGGAATCCTCACAAAGACCAACATACTGTTCTTTCTCAATCTTTCTCTGCACATCGATTTCTGCATAAGTTGTAACTCCGCTTCCCTCAAAATATGGGAAATAATATGCAGCTTCAAAATGTTCTTCATCATCAAGTTCTCCGCAGAGTGTGATTCCTACATCCTGACCGAACTCTTTCTGGAATTCGCAGAAATCTTCGCCCGGTCTGTAGGATACAATTGTCTGATGCGTAAAATTCTCTTCTACGTCTTTTAAGAGCTTTTTCAGATCTTTTCTTGTTTGAATATTTTCAAATCCAATTGCTTTTAAATACTGATGCATATTTTATTTGCTTTATATTTCTTTATTTGTTCTTTGGTGTAATTTCTTTGTTTCCACCCATGTATGGCTGAAGAACTTCCGGGATTCTTACAGAACCATCTGCCTGAAGATTGTTCTCAAGGAACGCGATCAGCATTCTCGGTGGAGCAACAACTGTGTTGTTTAATGTATGAGCGAAGTAGCTTCCGTTCTCTCCTTTGATACGGATACCAAGTCTTCTTGCCTGAGCATCTCCTAAGTTAGAGCAGCTTCCTACCTCGAAGTATTTCTGCTGTCTTGGTGACCATGCTTCTACGTCAACAGATTTTACTTTCAGATCTGCAAGATCTCCGGAGCAGCACTCAAGTGTACGTACCGGAATATCCATAGAACGGAAAAGATCTACTGTATTCTTCCACAGTTTTTCATACCATTCTTTGCTTTCTTCCGGTTCGCAGACAACGATCATTTCCTGTTTCTCGAACTGATGGATTCTGTAAACTCCACGCTCCTCAATTCCGTGAGCACCTTTTTCTTTTCTGAAGCAAGGTGAATAACTCGTCAGAGTCTGTGGAACCTGATCTTTCTCCAGTGTCTGTCCAATGAATTTACCAATCATAGAATGCTCACTTGTTCCGATCAGATAAAGGTCTTCTCCTTCAATCTTGTACATCATAGCATCCATCTCAGCGAAACTCATAACACCTGTTACAACGTTGCTTCTGATCATGAAAGGTGGGACGCAATATGTGAATCCTCTGTTGATCATGAAATCTCTTGCATAAGAGATAACTGCTGAGTGAAGTCTTGCGATATCTCCCATCAGATAATAGAAACCATTACCTGCTACTCTTCTTGCAGCATCGAGATCGATTCCATTGAATGACTCCATAATCTCTGTATGATATGGAACTTCGAAATCCGGAACAACCGGCTCACCGAATCTCTCAACTTCTACGTTTTCACTATCATCCTTACCAATCGGTACAGATGGATCGATGATATTTGGGATAATCATCATGTTCTTTTTCAGTTTATCTTCTACTTCTTTCTCTTCTTCGGAAAGTTCATTGATACGTCCATTGCTCTCTGCAACTTTCTTCTTCAGAGCTTCTGCTTCTTCGATTTTTTTCTGAGCCATCATTGCTCCGATTTCCTTAGAAGCTTTGTTCTTCTCTGCGCGAAGTGCTTCTACTTCCTGTTTGATTTCTCTGTTTCTCTTGTCCAGTTCAATTACTTCATCAACAAGTGGAAGCTTCTCATCCTGAAATTTATTTTTGATGTTCTGTTTTACTACATCCGGATTATTTCTTACAAATTTGATGTCTAACATGTTATTTACCCTTTCCTGTCTAATTTCTTTTTTACTATTTATTTTCTTGAAAAATAGCTTTCTCAAGACTTTCTCTTTCTTCCTCTGCCAGCTGAATTGTACTCTCACCTTTTACAATATCTTTCACATATGCATAACATCCCTGACGACTATGCATGATATTTAAAATCCATCCAGTATTGTTTTCATCTAACATTGTAATTGCAAAACTTAATTCGCCTCCCATTTCATGGAATGCATCATATTTTACGATTCCGACTTTCTGGTAATGCGTTCTCATTTTATTATAAAGTTCTGCAATCTCCTCACGGTTTTCTTCTACCTGATCTACGACTTCGTCGATCTTGTCAAACCGTTCAAAAATGGATTCCTCCAGTGATTTCCCATTCTTTCCCTTCATAAAGGTATTAAATACTTTTTCCAGGTGTTTATACTTATCATACACTAACACAAGTACGACAAGCAAGGCTACCTGCAAAATAAGTAAAATAAGAAATGCGTAGAATGGATCAATTCCCAGATTGCCAAATACTCCAGTCACTTCTACCATCTCCTTTTTAGTTATGCTGTATTGTCATGAGCAACTCATAGATTCTTTCCAGATCATCCGGTGAGTAATACTCAATCTCAATCTTTCCTTTTCCATTTGCTTTCGCGTGAACACTTACTTTTGTACCGATCAGACTCTTCATCTGCTCTTCAAGATTTGTGTATACGAACTGATTTTCTACTTCCGGCTTTTTTTCTTCCTTTTTTGGATTCTTCAGAGCCTTCACCAGTTTCTCTGTCTCGCGAACACTAAGCTTCTCATCAAAGATTTTATTGGCAAGCATGTACTGCTGCTCTTCATCCTCGATTGCCAAAAGAGCTCTTGCATGGCCTGTACTGATCATATCGTCAATGATCATCTGCTGAACTCGTTCATTCAGTTTTAATAATCTCATTGAGTTCGTAACTGCAGTTCTGCTCTTTGACACTCGTTCGGCAACTTCATCCTGTTTCAAGTTGAATTCTTTCAACAGTCTCTTATAAGCCATTGCTTCTTCAATCGGATTCAGATTTTCTCTCTGAATATTTTCAATCAAAGAAATCTCAACGATTTCCTGCTCCGTAAATTCTTTTACGATAATTGGCACTTCTTTCAATCCTGCCAGCTTTGCCGCGCGCCATCTTCTCTCACCGGCAATAATTTCATAATAGTCCTTCTTCTTTTGAACAAGAATCGGCTGCAATACACCAAACTGTTTAATTGAATCTGCAAGTTCCATCAATGCATCTTCATCAAAATCTTTCCGTGGCTGTTCCCGATTTGGTTCAACTTTATTTGTCTTCACCATGATCGGTCCTGCCTCTAAAATTTCTTCTTTCGGAGCTGCCTTTTTCTCGTCCGCTTTTACAGAAGGTTTTGCGCTTTTAACGTTTTTGTTTGGGATTAGACTATCCAATCCTTTTCCAAGTCCGCTCTTCTTCACAGGCATACTTATTCTCCTTTATTAATCACTTCTTCTGCTAAAAGCATGTAACTCTCTGTTCCTTTAGATTTTGGATCATACAGATTGATTGGAAGTCCATAACTTGGTGCTTCAGCCAGTCGGACATTTCTCGGAATAATTGTCTTATAAATATTTTGGTTCAGGTTATCCTTTACATTTTCCACTACCTGTAATGATAAATTTGTTCTTGCATCGTACATTGTAAATACGACACCTTCCATTTCAAGTTTCGGATTCAGTCTATCCTGAACAAGTTCAATCGTATGCATCAATTGACTTAATCCTTCCAGCGCATAATACTCACACTGAATTGGAACAATCACCGAGTCAGAAGTAGTCATTGCATTAATTGTAAGCATGCTCAATGCCGGAGGGCAGTCAATAATTATAAAGTCATAATTATCTTTTATCTTTTCAACTTCATCTCGTAAAATATATTCCTTATTGTCAACGCCAATCAGTTCAATCTCAGCGGCTGATAAATCAATACTTGACGGAAGCACATCTACACTCAGGTTTTCTATTGGTTCCTTGCAAATACACTCCTCAATTTTACACTTACCAATAATAAGTTCATAAATTGTCTTTTCAACCTCATTCTTATCAACGCCCAATCCACTGGACATATTTCCCTGAGGATCCATATCTATAGCAAGCACTTTTTTTCCCGAACTAGCTAAAGAGGCCGATAAGTTGATTGCTGTTGTAGTCTTACCAACTCCACCTTTCTGATTCGCAATTGCTATCACTCTACCCATTATTTTTACTCCTTTCTCTCGGACATTCATTATTATATCACCTTTCTTTTCATTAATCTAGAACTAATCAAATGTTTCACGTGAAACATCGTTACTGTTCACACAATGTGCGACCAGCAACGCATCTCGCCATTTTAAATCGCCTTTGGCGATAGGGCGAGATGCATTCAAGCCAAGACATGCATCCTCCGTGTCAATCAGCGAAGTGATTGACACGGGAGTGAACAGTAACGAAACATCTTCCTTTTCATTTCCTCATTTTCTAAAATGTTTCACGTGAAACATTTTTAGAGATAAGCCACTATCTTCTATAATTAAACATTAAGATTTTTTCGCTTTATTTGAATTTAAGAATGTAGTATAATAAAGTAAGAGTTTCTTTTAATTCAGGCTCTTACTTTTATATAAAACAAACCACTATTATAATAAGGAAGGTGAATAATTTGAGTATTAAGAAAAAGCTGACTTTTTTTACTACTTTAGCAGGAGTTTCTCTCGGTGCAATGCATATTGCCAACCGTGTATTAGAATATATCTCAACTGCTGATAAATTAATCAATTCTGATGAATATGAATACTATAACTGGAGATTTGGCAAAATCGCATATAAGAAAACTGGTGAAGGATCACCTTTACTTTTAGTGCATACTCTCAATGTATGTTCTTCTTCCTATGAATGGAGAAACAATATAGCGGAACTTGCCAAGTTCCATACTGTATATACAATTGATCTTTTAGGCTGCGGTTGTTCCGATCGTCCGGGATTAACATATACTAATTATCTGTATGTAGAATTAATCGCGAACTTTATCAAACATATTATCGGAGAAAAAACTGATGTAATTGTTTCTGGTGAATCCTGTCCATTTGTACTAATGGCCTGTGCAAACGATGAAACACTTATAAATAAAGTTATTATGATAAATCCACCGAATCTGGTAGACCTGGCAAAGATTCCTACAAAACGTAGTAAATTCATAAAGAATATCCTGTATTCTCCTATTCTGGGTACATTTATCTATAATATGTATGTAAATAAGAAGACAATTGCTCATGCCCTCTGCTCTTCTTATTATACTCAGAATGAAATTAGTGAAAAAGATATTCTCACCTACTTTGAAGCAGCACACAAAGAACATACAAATTCCAAATATCTTTTCGCCTGTCAAAAGACGAGATATACGAATGCAAATGTTCTTCACTGTCTGAATAAATTAAATAACAGCATCTCCATTATTGTAGGAAATAGTAATCCTGAAAATTCTTTGGCAGCCAGTGAATATCAGAACTATCTTCCTTCGATTGAAATTGCAGGAATGGCCAAAACCAAACAACTTCCTCATATTGAAAAATGTGACGAATTCATTGAAAATGTAGAAATTTTCTTGTCAGACGCTGAAGAATGTGAATAGAATATCGCATAAATTAGAAATTTTACTCGCATCATATTTTTTCTAAAAACTAGAGTTATCCACATTTTCCACATGAGATATCCACACAGAGTGAATATCTCATGTGGAAAATGTGGATAACTCCTTCTTTTTTTGAGGATATCTTCTTTTTAGACTTATTTTCTGACTATTTCAGCATTTTTCAACAATACACTCAAAAATGAAGACCTATTCACCAGAATGCCAGTAAACAGGTCCTCCTATATTTGCTTATTTTAATGGTTCTTTTGCCGGTAATCCTGCTTTTCTAGGATATTTTCCCGGTGTCTGCTTTGTTTTTTTTATTTCAACAAGTGCACGCCCCATGTCTGTTCCAGGTAATTGGAACTTATCCACATTCTTTACTTTTCCACCTAACAATGAAATCGCATGTTTTGCCTGATGGATTTCTTCTTCAGAATCTCCACTTTTATAAGAAACAAAACTGCCATTTACAGCTACAAATGGAAGGCAATACTCACTCAATGTTGACAGATTCGCAACAGCTCTTGAAACGCAGAGATCAAACTGCTCTCTGTATTCCTTTTTCTTTGCAAAATCTTCTGCTCTTCCATGAATTGTACTGATATTTTCCAATCCTAATTCTTCAATTACTGCATCTAAGAACTTAATGCGTTTATTCAGTGAATCAAGAAGTACAACCTTCAGATGCGGAAATGCAATCTTCAGAGGAATCCCCGGGAAACCAGCTCCTGTTCCGATATCAATCACGCTCTGCACCTTCTGCATCTCCTGTGTTCTTGCGATTGTCAGACTATCTGTAAAGTGCTTCAGATTCACCTCATCATACTCCGTGATCCCAGTCAGATTCATCACTTTATTCCACTCAACTAGCATTTCATAATACTTGTCGAACTGCTGCTTCTGCCGCTCATTTAATGTGATTCCGATTTTTTCTAATTCTAGATCAAATTTACTCTGTGTGTTCTCTCCCACTATATTCTCCAATCATTACTTCCCACGGAACAGTTTCAACAATTCGATAATACCATTCCATAGAATATTATTATAGCATTTTTAGATTCTCATGTATCGCTTTAACTAACACTTTTATTTACTGCTTAAATATACAAGAAGCACGGACACATCTGCCGGTGAAACTCCTGAGATTCTGGATGCCTGGCCGATTGACGACGGACGGATCTGATTCAGTTTCTGCTTTGCCTCAAGACGAAGGCTCTGAATCTCATCATAATTAATATTTTCTGGAATCCTCTTGTTCTCAAGCTTCTTAAACTGCTCTACCTGACGCATCTGACGCTTGATATAACCATCATATTTGATATTAATATCAACCTGTTCTTTCACATCATATGGCAGTTCTTCTCTGTGCTTATCGATCGGTGCGATCTTCTCATAAGACAACTCCGGTCTGCGGATCAGCTCTGCAAGTGTTGTTCCTGATGTCAGCGGTGTGCTTTCATAAGATTCAAGCAATGCTTGTACGGCTTCTGTAGTACCTACATTTGTGTGCTCCACACGCTCGATCTCTTTCTCGATCATCTCTTCCTTTTTCAGCAGTTTCTGATATCTCTCCTCATCGATCAGTCCCACCTCGTAACCAATCTTTGTAAGACGCATATCTGCATTATCCTGACGAAGAAGCAGTCTGTACTCTGCGCGTGAAGTCATCATACGATACGGTTCATGACTCTCTTTTGTGACAAGATCATCGATCAGAACTCCGATATACCCTTGAGATCTGTCGATCACGATACCTTCTTTTCCCTGCAGCTTTCTCGCCGCATTGATTCCTGCGATCAGTCCCTGGGAAGCAGCCTCTTCATAACCTGAACTTCCGTTAAACTGTCCACCACTGAACAGACCTTCAATCTCTTTGAATTCCAATGTACTCTTCAACTGTCTCGCATCAATGCAGTCGTACTCGATCGCATACGCATTTCGCACGATCTTCGCATGTTCCAGTCCCGGCACACTTCTGTACATTGCATACTGAACATCTTCCGGAAGTGAACTGGACATTCCACCGACATACATTTCATTCGTCTCAAGTCCTTCCGGCTCGATAAACACCTGATGGCGATTCTTGTCCGGGAATTTCACAACCTTATCCTCGATCGACGGACAATATCTCGGTCCCGTACCTTCAATTGCTCCTGAATAAAGCGGTGAACGATCCAGATTGCCACGGATGATCTCATGTGTTGTCTCATTCGTATAAGTCAGCCAGCAGGACGCCTGATCGATCTGAACACTCTTAGGATCTGTAGTAAACGAGAACGGTACAACCCTCTCATCTCCTTTCTGCTCCTGCATCTTGCTGAAATCAATCGTATTCTTATCAATACGCGCCGGTGTACCTGTTTTGAAGCGATACATCTTAATTCCGAGTGCTTTCAGACTATCTGTCAGGTAGTTGGCACTCTGAAGCCCGTTAGGGCCCGTATGTGTGCTTATTTCGCCGTAAATACAGCGTGCCTTTAAATATGTACCCGTACAGAGTACAACGGCCTTACAGCGGTAAATAGCGCCTGAGTACGTCTGTACTCCTGTGATCTTCCCATCCTCTGCCAGGATCTCTGTCACTTCCATCTGACGGATATCCAGATTCTCCTGGTTCTGAAGCACCTGACGCATTGTTTTACTATAATTTGCCTTATCCGCCTGTGCACGCAGTGAATGCACGGCAGGACCTTTTGAACTGTTAAGCATCTTAGACTGGATAAATGTCTGGTCAATGACTTTTCCCATCTCTCCGCCAAGTGCATCCAGCTCTCTGACCAAATGTCCCTTTGAGCTTCCTCCGATATTCGGATTGCATGGCATCAGCGCAATACTGTCCACACTGACCGTAAAGATCACTGTCTTAAATCCAAGTCTTGCAGTCGCAAGTGCAGCCTCACAGCCCGCATGTCCTGCGCCTACAACGACAACATCATATTCATCTTTATTTTCCCATACAGAACTTGCTGAATATTTCATTTACTAAATCTTCTCCTATTGATTCTCCGGTAATATTTCCAAGTGATTCATAGGCATCCATCAGATCGATCGAATAGAAATCCTCCGGCATGCCGGCGTCAATGCTGAAAATGACTTTCTTCATACTCTCTCTCGCATTGACCAATGCATTTTTCTGTCTTGCATTTGTAATATAAACCTCTTCATTGAATGAGAGATCTCCCTTTAAGAACATTGCTTTCACGGTGTTCTCAAGTTCCTTGATTCCCTGCTCTTCCTTCGCAGAAATCGCAATCACAGGAATCTGCTTCTGAACACCCTTTTGTGAAATCCTTTCGCGGATCATCTCTTCTTTCACTACAGTATCCAGATCCGACTTATTAAGCAGAATCACTGTTCTTTTATCATAAATCAAATCAAAGATTTTTTCATCATTTTCGTCAAGATTTCTTGATGCATCTACAACATAAATAATAAGATCTGCCTCTTTTGCGTATTCTTTCGCCTTATCGACACCCATTTTTTCCACGATATCGTCTGTCTGACGGATTCCTGCAGTGTCTATAATATTCAAAGTCAGTCCCTGCAGACGGATCTGCTCCTCTAAGACATCTCTTGTCGTTCCTTCAATATCTGTAACAATCGCACGATCATGACCCGCCAGAATATTCAGAAGGGATGACTTTCCTGCATTCGGTTTTCCGAGAATTACTGTCTGGATCCCCTCTTTCATGATCCTTCCATCATCCGAGGAATCAATCAGTTCTTTCAGCTGATCGATCACCTCTTCTGCTGCCTCCTTTAGCACCTCACCATATCCATCGACACTGATATGCTCCGGATCATCCAGCGCAGTCTCAATAAACGCTGTATGATAAATAATCTTCTCACGTATCTCTTTGATCCTGTTCTTCACACTTCCCTTGAGCTGGCTGATCGAACTCTGCAATGCATACTCATTTTCTGATGTGATCACATCGATGACCGCCTCTGCCTGTGACAGATCCATCTTGCCGTTTAAGAATGCCCTCTTGGTAAATTCTCCTGGCTCTGCCGGTCTTGCTCCCGCCTTTAAGACCGTCTCCAAAACTCTGCTTACAACATAAGTTCCACCGTGGCAGTTGATCTCAACTGTGTCTTCTCCTGTAAATGTACGAGGTCCACGCATCACCATCACAAGTACTTCGTCAACTGTCTCATCTCCATCCATTACATGTCCATAATGAATCGTATGCGTTGGCACTTCTGTAATCGTTTCTTTCCCTTTATATACACGATCTGCTATCTCCAGCGCTTCACTTCCGCTGATTCTTACAATTCCGATTCCCGAATTAGTCATACCTGTAGAAATCGCTGCAATCGTATCCTGATTCATGCCTTATTTCCTTTCTGTTTTCCTGCTCTGTATTCTAATATCATCATATTTTACCATAGAAAAAAGGACGTTCCACACCTCACGAAAGTATCCGTGAAGCGTAAACGTCCTTTCGCTTCCGATTCATAAACAGTATTATTTCTTCAAAGTAATAACAACTTTTCTGAACGGCTCTTCTCCCTCACTGTGTGTCATCACATAAGGATCTGACTGCAGTGCTGAGTGGATGATTCTTCTCTCATAAGGATTCATCGGCTCAAGTGCTACCGGTCTTCTGTTTCTCTTTACCTTATGTGCAATGTTCTTTGCAAGGTGTCTCAGAGTCTCTTCTCTTCTTGCACGATAGTTCTCTGTGTCAAGCTTTACTCTTACATAACCTTCCTGATGCTTGTTCGCTACACGGTTCGCAAGATACTGCAGAGAATCCAAAGTCTGTCCTCTCTTACCAATCAGAATTCCCATATGCTCTCCACTCATATCTACGCAAAGTGCACCATCCTGATCGATCTCAGTCTTAAGCTCAACTTCCATGTCCATGGCTTTCATTGTATTCTTGAGGAAATCTTCTACTGCTTCGATTGTCTGAGGCTGAACTTCTACAAGTTTTGTCTCTTTCTTAACTTCCTCTTTTACTTCTTTTTCTACAGCTTTTTCAAAAGCAGCCTTCTGAGGTTCATCCGCTTTCTTTTCTGCAGCTGCTTTCTGAGGCTGAACTGCTTCAACCTTCTTTGGCTCTGCTTTCACAGGTTCTTCTACTACAGGCTCTTCTACCTTCTCCTCTTTCGGTTCCGGTTTTCTTCTTGCTTCAATAACTGCCTGCTTCATTCCGATTCCCAGGAATCCTGCGCTTCCCTTCTCGATTACTTCGTACTCCAGTCTGTCGCTTGTTACACCAAGCTGGATTAATGCTTCTGTGATCGCATCATCAACTGTTTTCGCCGATACTCTGATACTACCGTTCATCCCGATTCCTCCATCTTCAAATCCTGACCCGTCTCCTGCTTTTTAAGAGAACGGTTAGGAGTTACGAATCTTCCTTTATTTTTTCTTGCCCTTTTTTTCTTTAGAACTGCTCTCATCTTCTGCCTTCGGCTGGTTTGTCTGCTGTCCGCTGTTATAACGGCTTACCAGATTTGCCTTAGAAGCAAGGCTTCCCGGCTTGGAATTCTGAGCCTTCTGCTGTGCTTTCTGGATCTTTTCTTCTTTCTCTGCTTGAGAAATTCCAGATTTTCCTTTTGTAACAGTACCCACATTACGAGTACTTGTTGTTGCCATCTTATTGATCTCTTTTGCAGAAGTTCCGTGTTTCTCACGTTTCTTCTGTGCTTTCTTCTGGTTCTCTTTGATCATCTCATCAAGAGACTTTGTGCTGAGATATTTGTTGATTGCAAGCTGCTGAATACATCTTACTGCTGCACTTGCTGCCCAGTAGAGACCAAGACCTGCCGGAAGTGTGAATCCCATAAATACTGAGATCAGCGGCATTGTGTATGTCATTGTCTTCATAGAGCTTGCCATCGGGTTATCTTTGTCATCTCCTGCCGGCTGTGGCTGAAGCTTAACACTGATAAACTGTGTCAGACCTGCAAGTACCGGAATAAGTACTGCAAGGATGATTCCTACAACAGATCCGTTGTGTAATGCAGTTGTCAACTGTGTCAGCGGCTGCTCTCCAATATTAATTCCAAGGAAACTGTTCAGGTGAGTAACCTTATCCATTGTCTGCTGTGCAAGATCCGTGATACTCGGCATCTTTTCCATCAGCGTATTCCATGTAGAATCCTGGAATTTATAAAGTACATTTACAATTGTATCTGCCTGGGAATAATCATAAGCCTTTGGGTTCATAAGAACCGGGCTTGCTTCACCGATCGTCTCCATGATCTTCTGGAAGCCATTTGTATTCATGATTGCTTCTGTCACAGGCATATAAACATCTTTAACACCTTTTACATACGTCGGAATATCACGGATAACCGGATACAGCGCGAACAGAATCGGCATCTGGATTAACATCGGGAGGCATCCACCTGTCATGGAAGTTCCATACTTCTCATAAACAAGATTGATCTCTTCCTGCTGCTTCATCATTGAAGCCTGATCTTTCTTTCCTTCGTATTTTTTCTGAATTTTCTTGATCTCCGGCTGCATAACAGCTGACATCTTAGAAAACTTCTGCTGCTTGATTGTAAGCGGAATCATCAATGTATAAATAATGATTGTGAAAATAATGATACAAACACCAATATTCTCAATACCAATCTTGCTAAGTACATTGAAGATACCATTCATTACCTGACCTAAAAGCCAGGCAATCTGTTTGATAATCGGCCAGTCTCCATAACCTGAAGCCAAAAGTCCGTATACTTCCATTACTTATCCTCCTTAAGGTACCGGATCATATCCACCTTTTGAAAATGGATTACAGCGCAGGATTCTCCATACCGCCAGAGCCCCTCCCTTGAGTGCTCCGTACTTCTCGATTGCTTCCAACCCATACTGTGAGCAGGTTGGATAATACTTACAAGTGCATCCGCCCTTCATTCCGGACAGATATTTCCTGTAAAAACGAATCATCCATAACAAGACATACTTCATCTGCGCCACTTCCTTATCATTGTCTTATCAGACATATATGTGATGAAGCTTTCCGAGATGGATCAGTGCACTTTCCACATCATGATAATTCTTATCCTTTGCACTTGTTCTCGCGATTACTACTATATCATACCCACATCGGAAATGTTCTTCTGATAATCTATAACTTTCTCTGATCAATCGGGTAAGATGATGTCTTACCACACTGTTTCCAACCTTCTTACTAACTGATATTCCCAGTCGGTTCTTATTCAGTTCGTTCGGGATTATATACATTACAAGACATTTATTAGCGAAAGATTTTCCATTCCTGTAGACTGACTGAAAATCTTTATTCTTTTTTAAAGACTCAGAAAATTTCATCAATATCCTCTTCATTCCAGATAACAAAAATCCTGTTATCATTTAATATTAAATAGAAGAAAAGGCCACATATATGCGGCCTATGCTGATAACTGTTTTCTTCCTTTTGCTCTTCTTGCTGCCAGAACTTTTCTTCCGCCTGGTGTGCTCATTCTTGCTCTGAATCCGTGAACTTTAGATCTTGATCTCTTCTTCGGCTGAAATGTCATCTTCATATTCTTACACCTCCCTTATGCCTGATATACCTTATAATAAAAGTATTCACAAAATTAACTTCGTTACTGCGCCTCAATATTAAAAGACACTGCTCTTAATTATAGAGGGAAAACCGCATAAAGTCAAGCTTTATCAACAATCTTTCCCTTAATTTCTGGCCTTTTTTCATTTTAAAGAGTTTTTCACATTTTCTGTGAATAATTTCACAGTTCCTCGAAACCCTTATATCTCAAGGAGTATAACTATTTTTTCACATAATTATACAACAGTTATACAGAAGTTATCCACAAAGTTATCAACATATGTGGATAACTTCTGTATAACCTGTGGAAAACCACTAAATATCGTGTTGATAAAATTTTTTTTATTCATAAAAAACCATATTTATCAACGTTTTAAGATGTTGATAAAGTTATACACACTGTTTTTTCATTGATTCTACAGCTTTTTTGATGTAAACTGTAATGGAGAGACTCTACCATTTTTAGAGTTATCCACATTATTTTAGTACGAAGTTAATAAAAAGTGGCTGTTTTTCACTTTTTTAACAAACAGTTGCTGAAAACATTGTATTTGGGTAGGGGAAAGTCTGCCCTAAAAGCCATAATCAGGAGTTGAATGTGGATAAGTCCTGAATTATTTGCGCTGGATTTTCAACCTTTCCATTATAATTTTAAAAAATTAGGAGTTACTATCGATGAACATTGTAGAACAAAACTGGGATCAGGTACTAAACTAGATGAAGCTGGAATATTGCTCATCTAATATTTCTTATACTACATGGATTGCACCACTTACTGTTTATGAAGTCAAAGACAATACCGTATATATTCTCGTCAAACTGAAGGCGAGTCTTGAACATATTCAAGATAAATATCTGCTTCCTTTTAAGGTCTGCATCGCCGAAGTAACCGGTACAGAATATGAAGTGGAATTTGTAACCGACAGCCCGAAAGTGATTAAGGAAAAGAAAGAGTCTTCCGTCCAGAAGACCCGTGTAAATGCGATTTATGAAAAGGCAAACTTAAATCCAAAGTATACTTTCGACACATTTGTCGTTGGAAGCAACAACAATTTCGCCCACGCTGCTTCCCTCGCAGTTGCCGAATCTCCGGGAGAGATCTACAACCCTCTCTTCTTATATGGAGGTGTTGGACTTGGAAAGACCCATTTGATGCACTCCGTGGCACATTACATTTTGGAACATGATCCCTCCAAAAAAGTACTGTATGTCACAAGTGAAACTTTTACGAATGAACTGATCGATGCTCTTAAAGTAGGTAAGAACGGAAATGAACTGGCAATGACCACATTCCGCGAGAAATATCGTAATAATGACGTTCTTCTGATCGACGATATTCAGTTTATTATAGGAAAAGAAAGTACACAGGAAGAATTTTTCCATACATTTAACCACCTTCATGTGTCAGGAAAACAGATTATCATCTCCAGTGATAAGCCTCCGAAGGACATTGAGACACTGGAAGCCAGACTTCGCACACGTTTTGAGTGGGGTCTGATTGCTGACATCTCCTCTCCTGACTATGAGACAAGAATGGCGATCCTTCGTAAGAAAGAAGAACTTGACGGACTTGAAAAATATCATATTCCGGATGAAGTTATGCAGTACATTGCCAATAATATTAAATCCAATATCCGTGAGCTTGAAGGATCTTTGAATAAACTGATCGCTCTTTCTAATCTGGAGAATAAACCGATTGACATTCCTTTGGCTGCTGAGGCCTTGAAGGATATGATCTCACCGGATGATACCCGTGCAGTTTCACCAGAACTGATCATGGATGTAGTTTCTGAACACTTTAATGTACCGGTAGCTGAACTAAAAGGTAAAAAACGAAACGCTGAGATCGTTCTTCCACGCCAGATCGTCATGTATCTGTGCAGAAATATGACCGATACACCACTAAAATCCATTGGTGCCCTGCTCGGTGGTAAAGATCATGCTTCCATTAGCCATGGTGTACGCAAGATTGAGAATGATCTGAAGACAGATGAAGCTTTAAACAACACTGTGAATATAATTAAGAAGAAAATCAATCCTGTATAAGGAAGATAACTCTATAAAATGTGAATAACCTGTCATTTTTTCGCGTTAATTGTGGATAACTTTGTAGAAAACCTGTAGATTTCTATGTGAATAACGTTGGGATAACAAAAATGTGGATTTTTTGCCGAATTTTTTTCCCCACAGTTTCAACACGTTATTTTTCTGTAATCTACATAGTTATCCAAACCCGCAAACCCTTGATTTTAAAGGGCTGCAGGTACTTATCCACTTATCCACACCCCCTAAGGCGGAGGAGACGGAATCGATTTATATAAATATACATAAATTACGCGAGGAAAAAACGTTATCCACATATCAACTGTAACCTTGAAACCTGAAAGGAGTAATCATCAACATGAGAATCATATGCAAAAAATCGAATCTCGTAAAAGGAGTTAGTATTGTTTCCAAGGCAGTACCCTCTAAAACAACAATGCCTATTCTTGAATGTATTCTGATTGATGCAACAACGGATGTAATCAAACTGACTGCCAATGATATGGAACTTGGAATTGAAACTACAATTGATGGAATTATTGATTCCAGAGGTATTATTGCATTAAATGCAAAGATTTTTTCAGAAATTGTCCGTAAACTTCCAGACAATGATGTTGTTATTGAAACAGAATCTGACAATCAGGCGATTATTACTTGTGAAAAAGCGAAATTTAATATTGCAGCCCAGTCAGGAGATGATTTTTCTTATCTTCCGGCGATTGAGCGTGAAGATTTTATTACTATTTCCGAGTTTACTTTGAAAGAAGTTGTTCGCCAGACTATTTTTTCAATTGCTGACAATGATACGAACAAGATGATGACAGGAGAACTTTTTGAGATTGACAATGATGTTCTCAGAGTGGTTTCTCTTGATGGTCACAGAATTTCAATCCGGAAAATCGAACTGAAAGATGCTTATCAGCCGAGAAAAGTAATTGTTCCTGGAAAAACTCTTCAGGAAATCAGCAAGATTATTGGCGGTGAAGCGGATGCTGAAGTTGAGATTTCGTTTACAAAAAATCATATTGTCTTTGAATTTGACAGAACATTGGTTGTTTCCAGACTAATTGAAGGTGAATATTTCCGAATTGATCAGATGCTGTCCAGTGATTATGAGACAAGAGTACATGTGAATAAAAAAGAACTGTTAGATTGTATTGATCGTGCAACTCTGCTTATCAAAGAGGGAGACAAAAAGCCGATTATCATTGACATCAAGAATGAATCAATGGAGTTGAAGATCAAATCACAGATTGGATCTATGGATGAACTGATTTTCTGTACAAAAGACGGAAAAGATCTGATGATTGGATTTAATCCAAAGTTTTTGATCGATGCACTTCGTGTGATTGAAGATGAAGAAGTAGACTTGTATTTTATGAATGCAAAAGCACCTTGCTTTATCAAAGACGAGAATCAGTCTTACATTTATCTGATTCTTCCAGTCAATTTTAATGCAGCTGTCTAAACTCAGAAAATAATAGATTATGCGGAGCAGACGCCCTGCTCTGCAATTTTTTGACTTTTCAAAATCTAGAAAATTAAAAGTTTAAAAATGTTTAAAAGTTTAAATGAAAAATAAAGATCAAAAGTACTGATAAAAATTAATCAAGGAGTGATAAGAAATGGAAATAATCAAACTGCGCCCTCAGGATGAATTCATTAAACTTGGTCAGGCGCTCAAGGCAGCCGGGTTAGTTGAAAGTGGTGTTGAGGCTAAGGACGTAATTCAGAACGGGCTTGTTCTTGTAAACGGAGAAATTGATACGAGACGCGGAAGAAAGCTTTATCCGGGCGATGTAGCTTCTTTTGACGGAAATGAAATAAAAATTGAAAAATAATTAAAAAACGTGTAGAATAACATGTGAGAGGTTTTCTCGCTCGTGTTATAACGTGATGGCGGGGAAATTATGATAATCAAGTCTTTAAAGCTGAAAAATTACAGAAATTATGATTTATTAGATTTGACCTTTGATCCGAAAACAAATATTTTGTACGGTGACAATGCTCAAGGAAAGACAAACATACTGGAAGCATTGTATTTGTCTGGAACGACGAAATCTCACAGAGGAACGAAGGATCGGGATATGATACAGTTTGGGTATGATGAATCCCATCTGGAGACAGTAGTTGAGAAAAAGGGAATCATTTTCCAGATCGATATGCACCTGAAGAAAAACAGTCCGAAGGGAATTGCAATCGATAAGGTACCGATTCGCCGTGCAAGTGAGTTATTCGGTATTGTCCATTTTGTTTTCTTTTCTCCAGAGGATCTTAATATTATCAAAGAGGGTCCGGCAGGAAGAAGAAGATTTATTGATCTTGAGCTTTCCCAGCTTGATAAGATCTATCTGAACAATCTTTCGAACTATAACCGTATTATTAACCAGCGTAATTCACTTTTGAAGGACATCTATGGCTCGAACCAGCAGCATTTGCTGGAGACACTGGATATCTGGGATATGCAGCTGGCTGCTTATGGAACAAAGGTTTTGGACAGAAGAAAAGAATTTGTACGACAGGTGAATGAGATTATTTCAGAGATTCATTTCCGTCTGACAGGCGGGAAAGAACGGCTGTCATTGACTTATGAATCAAGTATTGGTGAGATGTCGATGGAGCAGGCTCTGAAGAAAAACAGGGAGAGGGATCTGCGGATGAAAAGTACGTCTGTAGGTCCTCATAGAGATGACCTGTGTTTCCTGTCAGGAGATTTGGATATTAGAAAATTTGGTTCTCAGGGACAGCAAAGAACAGCTGCGCTGTCGCTGAAATTAGCTGAGATTGAACTGGTGAAGCGGATCATTGGGGATACGCCGATCCTGTTATTAGACGATGTTTTGTCTGAATTAGATAAAAACAGGCAAAACTATTTACTGGATAGTATTCATGATATACAGACGGTGATTACTTGTACGGGACTGGATGAGTTTGTAAATCATAGATTTTCTATCAACAAGATATTCCATGTGAAAAGTGGACATGTAGCAAAAGAAAACTAGGAGGTTTAAGAATGGGTGCATCAGGTACAGAATTTGACGCTGAATACGGAGCGGACCAGATTCAGATTTTGGAAGGATTGGAAGCCGTAAGAAAAAGACCGGGTATGTACATTGGCAGCACTTCCGTCAGAGGACTTCATCATCTGGTTTATGAGATTGTAGATAATGCGGTGGATGAGGCTCTGGCCGGATACTGTGATAAAATTCAGGTAGACATTAACAAAGACAATTCGATAACGGTCACAGACAATGGGCGTGGAATTCCTGTAGGAATCAATCATAAGGCAGGACTTCCTGCAGTTGAGGTTGTATTTACAATCCTGCATGCCGGTGGTAAATTCGGCGGTGGAGGGTACAAGGTATCCGGAGGATTGCACGGAGTAGGTGCATCTGTTGTTAATGCTCTTTCTGAGTGGCTGGAAGTAGAGATTGCCAACGAAGGAAAGATTTATAAACAGCGTTATGAGCGTGGTAAAGTATGCTATAAACTCAGAGTTGACAGAGATTGTGAGCCGGAGATGAGAGGAACAAAGGTTACTTTCCTTCCGGATAAGGAAATCTTTGAGGAAACAGTATTTGATTATAATACACTGAAACAGCGTTTCCGTGAGATGGCATTCCTGACAAAGGGATTGAAGATTCACTTAAGAGATCTTCGTGAGGAAGAGATCCATGAGCATATATTCCACTATGAAGGTGGTATTAAAGAATTTGTAACATACCTGAACAAGAGTAAAACTGCGCTCTATGAGCAGATTATTTACTGTGAAGGTATGAAAGATAATGTTGCAGTTGAGGTTGCTATGCAGCATAATGACTCCTACAATGAGACTACTTACGGTTTTGTAAATAATATTACAACGCCGGAGGGTGGTACTCATATTGCGGGATTCAGAAGTGCATTGACCAAGGTATTCAACGATTATGGCAAGAAAAATAAGCTGCTGAAAGAGAATGAGCAACTTTCAGGAGAGGATATCCGTGAGGGACTGACTGCGATTGTCAGTGTCAAGATTGAGGATCCTCAGTTTGAAGGACAGACAAAGCAGAAACTTGGAAACAGTGAAGCACGTGGAGCTGTTGATAATATCGTCAGAACACAGCTGGAGATCTTCCTGGAGCAGAATCCAAGTGTTGCAAAGATGATCATCGAAAAGTCTGTTATGGCACAGCGTGCCCGTGAAGCAGCCAGAAAAGCAAGAGATCTTACAAGAAGAAAGTCAGCTCTTGAGGGAATGTCCCTTCCGGGAAAACTGGCAGACTGTTCAGATAAAGATCCGTCCAAGTGTGAGATCTATATTGTCGAGGGAGATTCCGCCGGCGGTTCTGCAAAGACAGCCAGAGATCGTGCAACTCAGGCAATCCTGCCACTTCGTGGTAAGATTCTGAACGTAGAGAAAGCACGTCTTGATAAGATTTACGGAAATGCTGAGATTAAGGCAATGATCACAGCATTCGGAACGGGAATTCACGAAGATTTTGATATCAGTAAGCTGAGATATCACAAGATCATTATCATGACCGATGCCGATGTCGATGGAGCGCACATCAGTACACTTCTTTTGACATTTTTGTATCGTTTCATGCCGGATCTGATCAAAGAGGGATATGTATATCTTGCGCAGCCACCACTGTATAAACTGGAGAAGAACAAGAAGGTATGGTATGCATACAGCGATGACGAACTGAACCAGATTCTTACAGAAGTTGGTCGTGACAGCAACAATAAGATCCAGCGTTACAAAGGTCTTGGAGAGATGGATGCAGAGCAGCTTTGGGAGACAACTATGGATCCGGAGCACAGAATCCTCCTGCGCGTAACAATGGATGATGAGACCTCTTCTGAGCTTGATCTTACTTTCACAACCCTTATGGGAGACAAAGTAGAACCAAGAAGAGAATTCATCGAAGAAAATGCAAAGTATGTACAAAACCTGGATATCTAGTAGTTATAGCGACACAACAGGCAACTTCGGGCAGGGCTGATTCGAGTTTACTCGAAAGCAGACCTGGACGTAGTTGTCTGGGTTGGCATTAGAAATGCCAACCCAGCTCAAAAATCGTCAGATTTTTGAGCTGGTGTAGAGCGTAAAAACGCGAAACCCAGTCAGATTTTTGAGCTGGTGTGAAGCGTGAAAATGCGAAATCCAGTCAGATTTTGAATATGATAGACTGACCCTAGAAAAAAGGAGACAAGTGATGGAAGACAATATTTTTGACAAAGTCCATGAAGTCGATCTGAAAAAGACGATGGAGACTTCATACATCGACTATGCCATGAGCGTAATCGCTGCCCGTGCTCTTCCGGATGTTAGAGACGGACTTAAGCCGGTACAGAGACGAATTCTGTACTCAATGATAGAATTAAATAATGGACCGGACAAACCGCATCGTAAATGTGCGCGTATTGTCGGTGATACGATGGGAAAATACCATCCTCATGGAGACAGCTCGATTTATGGAGCTCTCGTTAATCTTGCACAGGAGTGGTCTACACGTTATCCTCTTGTAGATGGACACGGAAACTTTGGTTCAGTGGACGGTGATGGCGCTGCTGCAATGCGTTATACAGAGGCACGTCTGAGTAGGATCTCCATGGAGATGACAGCGGACATTAACAAAAATACCGTAGATTTTATCCCGAACTTTGATGAAACAGAGAAGGAGCCTACTGTACTTCCGTCCAGATTTCCGAATCTTCTGGTAAATGGAACATCAGGTATTGCAGTAGGTATGGCAACGAATATCCCGCCGCATAATTTGCGTGAGGTTATTTCAGCAGTTGTTCAGATCATAGATGATCAGATTGCAGATAAAGAAGAGACGACAATCGAGGAAATCCTTGAAATCGTGAAGGGACCAGATTTCCCTACAGGTGCGGAGATTCTTGGTACAAGAGGAATTGAAGAGGCATACAGAACAGGACGCGGTAAGATCAGAGTGCGTGCGGTGACAAACATTGAGCCAATGCAGAACGGAAAGAACAGAATTATTGTTACTGAGCTTCCGTATATGGTAAATAAAGCACGTCTGATCGAAAAGATCGCTGAGCTTGTAAGAGATAAAAAGATTGATGGAATCACTGATTTAAGTGACCAGTCTAACCGTGAAGGTATGAGAATCTGTATTGAGCTTCGTCGTGATGTGAATCCGAATGTAATTCTGAATCAGTTATATAAACATACACAGCTTCAGGATACATTTGGTGTGATCATGCTGGCGCTCGTTGATAATCAGCCGAAGGTTATGAATCTCCTTGAGATGTTGCAGTACTACCTGCGTCATCAGGAAGATGTCGTAACAAGAAGAACACAGTATGACCTGAATAAAGCACAGGAGAGAGCTCATATCCTGGAAGGATTACTGATCGCTCTGGATAACATTGACGAAGTCATCCGCATCATCCGTGGTTCTAAGAATGTTCAGGAAGCAAAAGCAGAATTGATCAAACGTTTTGGACTCAGTGATGCCCAGGCACAGGCAATTGTAGATATGCGTCTGCGTGCACTCACAGGTTTGGAACGTGAGAAGATTGAAGCTGAATATGCAGAACTTATGAAGAAGATTGAAGAGTATAAAGCAATTCTTGCTGATAAAAAACTTCTTCTTGGTGTGATCAAAAAAGAGATTCTTGTAATTGCTGAGAAATACGGTGATGACAGAAGAACTAAGATTGGATTTGATGAATTTGACATCTCCATGGAAGATCTGATTCCGCGCGAGAATGTCGTAATTACAATGACAAAACTTGGATATATCAAGAGAATGTCTATGGACACATTCAAGAGCCAGAATCGTGGTGGTAAAGGTATTAAGGGAATGCAGACTCTGGAGGATGATTACATCCGGGAACTGTTTATTACAACCAGTCACCATTACATTATGTTCTTTACGAACACAGGCCGTGTCTACAGACTGAAAGCTTACGAGATTCCGGAGGCAGGAAGAACTGCACGTGGAACAGCAATCATTAACCTACTCCAGCTGATGCCGGAAGAGAAGATTACTGCGATCATTCCGCTTCGTGAGTATGAGGAAGGCAAGTATCTGTTCATGGCAACGGAGAAAGGTCTTGTGAAGAAGACTCCGATTCAGGATTATGCAAATGTCAGAAAGACAGGACTTGCGGCAATCGTACTGCGTGAGGATGATAAGCTGATCGAAGTTAAGATCACAGATAATACAGAGGATATTTTCCTCGTTACAAAATACGGTATGTGTATCCGTTTCAATGAGACAGATGTACGTTCCACAGGTCGTGTTTCTATGGGTGTACGCGGTATGAACCTGACAGATAATGACGTTGTGATCGGTATGCAGATCGAAAGCCAGGGCAAAGATATGCTGATCGTATCTGAGCGTGGTATGGGTAAACGTACAGACATGGATGAATTTACTCGTCAGAATCGTGGCGGTAAAGGTGTGAAATGTTATAAGATCACAGAGAAGACAGGAAATGTTGTCGGAATGAAAGCTGTAGATGAAGACAGTGAGATCATGATCATCAACACAGAGGGAATTATTATCCGTATGAAGTGCTCTGATATCTCTGTTTACGGCAGAATCACATCAGGTGTAAAACTGATCAACCTGAAGGAAAATGACACTGTAGCGAGCGTTGCGAAGGTGAGAAAGGCTTCTGCCGAGATCGACGGTGAAGAAGTTGAGATTTCTGATGAAGATGAGTCTGAAAAATCAGAGGAATAAAGTTGTTATGTTTTACAGAAGATTGTAAGCTGTCCTGAAAAATAAAAAGATAAGAGAAAGTGGATGGAGTTTACTTGACTACAGTGGACTTTAGCCGCTTTCTTTTTTGATTATAAAGAATTGAAAATGGAATCAAAAGGAATAAAAAAGAGACGGAAAAAATAAAATAAATCAAGGTAACTGTTCAGAGCTAACCTCCAAAATGCTACGCATTTCGTCGGTGTGGCGTATCCGCCAAATAAAATTTCAAAAACAGTCTTAAAAATGCAAGCATTTTATACCTGTTTTTTGAAATTTTGCTTGGCTCTGAACAGTTACAAATCAAGAAAAAACAGATTGGAAGAGTGAAATGAAAAAGAAAACAGGATACTTTTTTCTCAAGTTTTTTGTACGGGCAACCATAGGAATGGCGTTGATTTTTATAATAAACCAATATGTTCTTCCAGCAGATTCTTCAATTAATGTCGGTTTGAATCCGATGACCTTTTTGACATCCGGAACCCTTGGAATTCCTGGGGTTTGTCTTCTTTATAGCATTACATGGTATCAATTTTTGTAAGTTTTTTACAAAAACATTATATTTTTAATTTTGGTATGGACAAAACAGAAGTGCCCGTATATAATCTCACTTACCAACAGAAAATCATCTGTTGCAGCATCAGTGAATTGGGGAATTACTGATGTATCTTTTGCACCGAAGCGTTGGACCTTCGGTACAATTTCTTTATTCAGGCTGTATGATCGCAGCAAAGTTTCGAATTATGACAATTGAGCAAAGAGCAGTAAGAGGAACTGCTGAGAATTTTGTGATTTGTGATACACAAAAGAGTTATTCAGAAAATCTGTTCAGAAGATTATCTGAGAAATTATCCGGTTATTTTCAGTTTCATGTATTCCATGATATTGAGAATCTGAAAATAGCAGCCAAGAGTATGCAGGTAAATATTCTGCTGATCGGAGAAGAGTATGGAAAAGAAGACCGGGATGAGATTCCGGCAAGACAGAAGTATCTTCTGATCGGTGAGAAGATTCCGAACGAGAGAAGTCCCACAGAGATTCCATTCTTCCGGTATCAGAGTGTCAGCAGTATGTTGGAACTTTTACTTCAGGAAAAAGTTCAGGAAAATTCAGAAGTACAGACGAATCAGATCCAACTTGTTTCAGACAGATCGCAGACAGTGAAAGCAAATGTAAATGGTCTGATCGGGATCTATTCACCGGTTCATCGAATCGGGAAGACAAGGTTTGCCATGCGTATGGGACGAGTTCTTTCAGAATCGATTCCTACGTTGTATCTGAATCTGGAAGGGTATTCAGGATTAAATTATTACCTGCCGGAAGAATCCGGAATGAATCTTGGAGATCTGCTGTATTACATGAAGCAGGAAAGTATCAATCCGGTATGGAAGATCAGTACTTTGATCAGCCATATGAATGGGGTGGATTATATCGCACCGATCCGGGCAGAACAAGATTTCAGAGAAGTGACAAAAGAAGAATGGAATCAACTTTTGGATCTGATTCTGGAGAAGAGTATTTACAAAGTGATCATTCTTGATTTGGGAGATACGGTAGATGGTCTGTATGATCTGTTAGGAAGATGCAGCAAAGTTTATACGCCTTACATTGAGGAAGGTGCAGCAAAGGCAAAACTCAATCAGTACGAAGAGAATCTTAGATCAGCAGGATATGGCGAGATTCTTAAGAAGACGGTAAGACGCAGAATGGGAAAGCCAAGAAATCCTGTTGCTTTAGAAGCATCTGCAAGTAAAATTACGGAATTTCCGGACGGAGAAAGGAAGTCGTAAGGATGATTAGAAAAGAGCAGCTGTATGAACAGATCCTGGAACAAATTGACCTTACGAAGGAGACGGATGATGAAGAACTGCAGGAGCTGATCCGCACAGTATTGGATGAGGCAGCAGATGAAGAATATATTCCGTTGAGTGATAAGATCAGAATCGGGCGTGAGTTATTCAACTCTTTTCGTAAACTGGATGTTCTGCAGGAGCTTCTTGAAGATGATTCGATTACAGAGATTATGGTAAATGGAATCGACCATATCTTTTATGAGAAAGAAGGAAGAATTTTCCGGTCTAAGAAGTGTTTTTTGTCTCAGGAGAGATTACTGGATGTAATTCAACAGATTGTAGGCGAATCGAACCGTTATGTAAATGAGGCCTCTCCGATTGTGGATGCAAGGCTGAAGGATGGATCTCGAGTAAATGTTGTATTGAATCCGGTTGCTGTGAATGGACCAATCCTTACAATCCGAAAGTTTCCATCGGAAGCAATTACGATGGAACAGCTGATTTGTATAGGCAGCGTAACTGATGAAGCCGCTAACTTTTTAAAAAAGCTGGTAGCAGCAAAATATAATATTTTTGTCAGTGGCGGAACAGGAGCAGGAAAGACAACTTTCCTGAATGCGTTGTCGAACTATATACCAAAAGGAGAACGCCTGATCACGATCGAGGATAATGCAGAGTTACAGATTCAGGGAGTTCAGAATCTGGTGCGCTTAGAAGCACGCGGACCGAATGCAGAAGGAGAAGGGGCTGTAACCATCAGAGATTTGATTAAGTCAGCACTTCGTATGAGACCGGATCGAATTGTTGTAGGAGAAGTAAGAGGAGAAGAGACGGTAGATATGATCTCTTCAGCAATGTTGAATGGTCACAGTGGTTCAATGTCAACAGGACATGCCAATAATCCAACAGATATGTTACACAGACTGGAAACAATGATGCTGATGGGGATTGATCTTCCGTTACAGGCAATTCAAAGACAAGTTGCATCGGCACTTGATATTATCATTCATCTTGGAAGACTTCGAGATAAGACAAGAAAGGTTTTGCAGATTGTAGAAGTGGAAGGTTATGAAGATGGAAGGATCCAGACAAAGGTTCTTTATGAATTTAAGGAGGAGGGGATGAAGAATGGAAAGATACAGGGATGCCTTATGAAGAAAAATGAAATCACGAATAAAGAAAAACTCCTGGCTGCAGGATATCACACCATCTGAATATACTGTCGGAATCATAAAATGTACGGTGAGATTTCTTTTGATTTTGTATTTGTTTTATGAATCAATACTTCCGGCAATTCTCCTGTTCCCGTTATGGTTCTTATACATGAAGGAGTGGATGGAAGAGAAAGCAATCGGAAAAGAACAGGAATTCAGGAGGCAGTTCAGAGATAGTATCCAGACAATGGCAGGGGCACTTAAGGCAGGATATTCTGTAGAGAATGCAATCAGGGAAACAAATCGTGATTTGATTGGAATGTATGATGCGAATACAAGGATTCGAAAAGAATATGGTCAGATGGTAAGGAAGCTGGATCTGAATCTGTCAGTTGTAACCGTATTGAATGAATTTGCGGCTGAAGTAAAGCAGGAGGATGTGACGAATTTTATTACAGTTTATGCAGCAGCTAAGGTCAGTGGTGGGGATTCAATTGCGATTATCAGAGATGCGGCTAGAACAATCGGAGAGAAGATTGATACAGAACGTGAGATACAGACCATGCTGGCTGCGAAAAAGCTGGAATTTGAAATCATGAGCGTAATCCCATTTATAATGATTCTCTACATGAAGATGACATTTGGTGAATTCTTAAGTGTCCTGTATGGTACATGGACCGGATGTATCGTAATGAGCATTTGTCTTGTGCTTTATCTTGGAGCATACAGGTTTGGAAGGAGGTTGCTACAGATTGAGATTTAAAAAGAAGTGGAAAAAAGTACTTCAGCCTGACAAAGGAAAATATGGAATCTATAAAAAGGCCGGAATCGTTCTTTTATTGTCAATCGTAATGTTTAGTGCAGTGTATGTCACAGATAATCATCGTCAATTAGCACAGGATGAAAATGGAAACCGGATTTTGGAAAGAAAAGGACAGGGAGAAGGAAAAAAGACAGAAAACATCCAGATGGAGACAGGCGAGTGGAAAGAGAAGATAAAGGTTCAGATTTCGGAAAAGAAGTATGCAAAAGAAGAGATTGGAGAACAGCTTTCTAAGGCGGCAGAAGAACTTCCAGCTCAGATCCTTGGTGAAAACAAAAGTCTGGATGAGGTCAGGTCAGACCTGAATCTTATTATGGAAATTCCACATACGGGAATCAGCGTGTCATGGGAACTTGATAACTACGAGGTTATGAACAGCAGAGGTGTTTTAAAGCAGGAGAAGCTGACGGAAGAAGGAACACTCGTCAAATTAACCGCTGTCCTTCGGTATGATGAGGAAAAAATGTCCTGTGAATTTTATGCACACCTGTTTTCCACACCGTTGTCAAAGAAGGAGGGGGTTCTGAAAAAGATATCCCAGGAAGTAGAAAAAGCAGATCAGGAACAGCGGGAAAAGGATTACCTGATATTGCCAGATCAGGTAGATGGAAGAAAATTATCCTGGAAGCCTGTGAAGGAAATGAGAGCATTTGGAATTCTTTTACTTGGTGGAGTGATGATTGTATTCCAATTTACAGCAGAGAAACAAAAGCAGAAAGAAAAACGAAAGAAAGAAATCAGACAGATGCAGTTTGATTATCCGCAGTTGATCAATAAATTCAGTTTGTATATAGGGGCAGGAATGACAGTGAGAAGAGCCTGGATTCAAATTGTAAAAGAATATGACAAAGAGAAACACTATCTTGGAGAAAGAACAGTGTATGAAGAGATGAGATATACAATGAATGAACTGAAGAATGGAAGACCGGAAAGTGAATGCTACGAGGCATTTGGAAGGAGGTGCGAGAGTCCGGTTTACCGAAAGTTCGGAATGCTTTTAAGTCAGAATTTAAGAAAAGGAACCAGGGGACTGACGAATCTGTTACAAAGAGAGGCGCAGGAAGCTTTTGAGGAACGAAAAAATATGGCAAAGAAACTTGGTGAAGAGGCAGGAACAAAGTTGATGATACCGTTGTTTCTTATGTTGGCAGTCGTGTTCGTGATCGTGACTGTTCCAGCGTTTTTGACGATTCAGATTTGAGAAAAAAGAGAGAAAAGAAGGAGAGATACAAGATGAGAAAATTATTGGTAAGAAAAAATAAAGATAAGAAATATGTTGCTGCGATTACAACAATTGAACTGGTTTTAATTCTGGTTATATTAATTGCGCTTCTGCTGATTTTTAAAGAACAGTTGATTAGTTTGATCACTACGATTTTTGAGAAAGTGACATCAGAAAGCTCCGGCATATAGCATGCGGTCCGTAAAAGGCGAAATTACTGTATTTTTAAGTTTATCATTTACTTTGTTACTTTCATTTATCTTTGGAATTCTAGAGTCTGCTGTGATTCAAGGATCAAAAAATTTCAGCAGAATTGACACAGATCGGGCAATCTATTCCGTTTTCGGAGAATATCATCAGGAACTTATGGAACAATATCATGTTTTTGGAATTGATCTTGGTTACAGGACAGGAAATTACGAAGAAGAAAATCTGATCCAGCGTTTGCATTATTACAATTCGGGTTCTACAGATCATCAAATCAAGGGAATTCAGTATTTGACAGATCAATCCGGACAGGCATTTCGAGAACAGGTGCTGGCTTATATGGAACAAAGGTATGGAATGGATCTGGTAAAAAAGTTTACCGGGACAACAGAGAAATGGGAACAGACAGAGACAGAAGAATCTGATATGGAGAAGAAAACAGATGAAATGACAGATGCAATGGAACAGGTGAATGACAGTCTTGATGCATCCGGCAGTCAAACGGAAGGAGAAGACGTGGAAGAAAGTCCAAGTCTGCCAGATGAGGAGAATCCGTTTCGTATTATGCAAAAGATAAAAAAAGAAGGAATTCTTTCTGTTGTAATTCCGAAAGGAAAAAAAGTGTCTGAAAAGAGTGTTCATTTGTCGGGGCAGGCATCAAAGAGAACTTTGAAAAAAGGATATGGGACATTCCCAACAAGAAAAGGACTTGATCAGACAACGGAGAAACTTCTGTACAACGAATATCTTCTCAAAACATTCGGCTATGCATTTCGGCAGGATTCAGAACCATCAGAAGGAACGGATGAGAGTGGAGAGAAGGAATGGCAGTCTGACCGGTCGGATGCTTTAGCATACGAACTGGAATATATTCTTCAAGGGAAAGGATCAGATAAAGAAAATCTGGAATCCGTGTTATTTCGTCTTTTTCTTCTGAGAATATCGGGAAATTATGGCTGTCTGGCAAAGGATATGGGACGAGTGGCAGAGGCAGAAGCGCTGGCTGTGACAATATCTGCACTACTACTGATGCCTGAAGCGGTAGAAGCTTTGAAACAGATGATACTTGTTGCGTGGGCAGGAGGAGAAAGTGTTATGGATCTTCGTTGTCTTTTGGATGGAAGAAAAGTTCCACTGGTAAAAAGTGCAGATAAATGGGTTGTTTCTCTGTCACAGCTGCCACTTCTTCTGACAGATGGTGGAAGTGTAAGGGGAAATGATTCCGGAGAAGGAGTCGGATATTCCGATTATATCAGGATGTTTCTCTTTTTGAAATCAGTGCCGGAAATTACAATGCGGACTTTAGATTGTGTAGAAGAGGCATTCCATTCCAAACATATTTTATTTCAGGCAGATCAATGTGTGACTAAATTAGAAATACAGAATAAGATAATCGTTTATAAAAATCTAAGTTACCAATATCCGGTTTATTTCGGATATGAATGAAGTCAGAATTACCCCCGGTGCAGATGCCCTTTCAGACCTTCTTTTGTACACCCCAAAACGTACACTCAGAATCCTGCAATCCCTCTTGCAGGAAACCCACACACTTTAGAAAGGAAAAGCTGCGATGTCAAATAAACAGGTAAAAAATACCAGTCCAACAAGAGAAAGGGCATCTGCACCGGGGGTAAGAGCAAGTGTAACAATAGAAGCTGCATTTGCAGTTCCCCTCTTCATATTTGCAGTATTAAGTTTGATTTTTTTAATTGAAATCCAGAGTATACGAGGCTGTATCCATGCAGCAGGAAGTGATGCAGCCAAACAGGCAGCAGAGTCAACGGCTGTCCTTCCTGTATTGAATACAATTCAATTAAAATCAAATCTGGTGAATCTGATTGGAGAAGAAAGAATTGAGAGAAGTATTCTGAATGGTGGTACATCAGCGATCAGTTGCTGGAAGTCTTATTGGATTCCGGGAACAGAAGAGATAAATGTTGTTATCGAGTACAAGATAAAGATTCCGGTTCCATTACTGAAAAGTCCTTCGGTGAAGTTGAAAGATGAGTTTAAAGTCAGTGCATGGAATGGTTATCAAAAAGATAGAAAGGAAAATGAAGACGGACAGATTGTCTATATCACAGAAAAAGGAACAGTGTGGCATTCGGATTATCAGTGCAGCTATCTTCAATTATCTATTCAATATGTTCAATACTCAGAATTACAAAATATGAGAAATGAAGGTGGAGGAAAATACCATAAGTGTGAGCAATGTGTTTATGGACAGGCAATGAATGGTGTATATATTACCAGTTATGGAAACCGGTATCACAACTCATTGAATTGCAGTTCTCTGAAGAGAACAATACGTGCAGTTCATAAAAGCGAAGTAGCAGGAAGAGGAGGATGTTCTAAATGTGCAAAATAATGAATGTATTCGGGCAAAATGGAAGGGAAAATCTATGGATGTTTTTTCAAGCTGTTATAGCGGTGTATCTGTTGATTTTGTCTGTGATAGATATTCGTTGGAAGAAAGTAAGTGTAAGAAGTCTTTTGATTTTGCTTGCGATTACAGTTTTATGTCAGGTACTATGCAGCAAAGGAGAACTCAGGATGATGGTAGCTGGCGGATTGTGTGGAGGAGTATTTCTCTTTTTAAGTTGGTTCACACAAGAGTCGTTTGGTTACGGAGATAGCATATTGATTCTGATCCTTGGAATTTTATCTGGTGGATGGAATCTTCTTTGGATTCTGTTTGCTGCATTTCTGATTGCATCTGTTTACGGAGGGATTATGATCGCACGAAAGAAGTATACAAGAAAAAATTCATTTCCGTTTATTCCATTTCTGACAGTTGCTTATCTGGGAGGCATGATTGGTGGAGTTTACTGAAAAATATACGAAAAAAAACGTGAAAGGAAGTACAGTGGTAGAGATGTCTTACCTTATTCCTTTTTGCTTAATTTTATTTTTTCTGCTCATCACGATCAGTTTTTACTTTCATGATAAGGCAATTTTAAACGCAGCGGCAGCGGAAACGGCTGTGACAGGAGTTGAAATGGACAGGAAAAAGATAGAAGATGTAGATCTGGATGCTTTTTTCCAAGAAAGGACGAGTGGAAAATTGATTTTTCTAGAAAATATAACAACCAGAGTTGATCTATCTGGGAAGAAAATAGAGGTAGAAGTTTTTGCATCAAAAGGACGAATGAAGATTCATCTGATACAACGTGCAACGAAGGTGAAACCAGAAGAAAAAGTCAGATGGAAAAAATAGACTTCTGTAAAGCTGAAAAAGTGAAGGGAGAAGAATATCAGATGGAAGAAAAAAAGATAAATCAGCAGAGCAGAGTGGCAGAGTCTGAAATCATAATAGACAGCGTACAACCGTATCGGGAGAATTATCAGATGCGGATGCTTAAGAATAATCGGATTCCCGGATTATTGAGAGTAAGTGGATGTGGAATGGAAGGTGCAAGTAGATATTATTATCATACAGGACATTCACAGTCGTTGGAAACGTATTATAAAAATAAAGATATCAGAGCAGAAGAGATATTAAAACTGACAAGACAATTTCTCAGTGTTATGGAAAAAATGAAAGATTATATGTTAGAACCAAATTATCTGATGATTTCAGAAAAATATATTTTTAAAAAGAATGAAAACTATTTTTTCTGTTTTTTTCCAGAGAATGAGAAGACCTGGCAGGTGTCTTATCATGAGCTGACGGAATATTTTGTAAAGAAAGTTGATTATCAGGATCTGGAGAGTATTCAACTTGCCTGCATGCTTCATAAAGAAACGCTAAAAGAAACGTATGATCTGGAAAGCATACTGCAGCAGTATGAGGAAGAAGCAAAAAACAGGGAAGAAAAGTCCAAAGAAGAGAAGATCAGAGAAGAAGGTAAGAGAGAAAAAGACAGAAGAGAAATGGAAGAAAATCAAAACATTGAGGTACAGGAAAACAGCTATTATAACAAGGCGAGAGAGAATTATGCAGTGATGGAAGAAAAGAGATATGGTCCGATCAAGAAATTTGCAAAACGCTTTAAGTCTGGAAAATGGGGAGAATGGGAAGATCTGATAACAGAAGCCGATGACTATGAATGATATATAGGATGTGGTATAGTATACGCAGATTCAAAAACATATCATAGAAGTCAAAAGGGAGTCAGAAAGAATGAAAGAGAGACCAAAAGAAATAATGACGATCACGTTGATAGGAATCAATATTCTAGTGTTTATTGTTCTTACTATGATCGGACGGACTGAGGATGGTTATTTTATGTTGCAGCATGGAGCAATGTATGAACCATATATTATAGAAAATCAGGAATACTATCGGCTGTTTACCAGTCTTTTTCTGCATTTTGGAATCTCACATTTGTTAAATAACATGGTGCTTTTGTGGGCTCTTGGATCGATTTTTGAAAAAGAGGCCGGTAAAATTCGATTTTTGTTCTGTTATTTTATCAGCGGAATAGGCGGTAATCTGCTGTCTTTATACTGGAATACCATGCACGACAGACAGATTGTATCTGCCGGGGCATCGGGAGCAATTTTCGGACTAATGGGAGGGTTGCTTTGGATTGTATTTGCAAACAGGGGAAGGCTCGGAACGCTGTCAGGAAGAGGCATGCTGATTATGGTTGTACTGAGTCTCTATTTTGGATTTACCAGTACAGGCGTAGATAATCTGGCTCACGTAGGAGGATTGATTTGCGGTTTCCTGACAGCGCTGCTAACCTATCGAAGAAAAAATCAAAAGATCCTAACGGTATCTGATATTAACGATATCTGATAGTTTACGCAGGAAGTGTGATCGATACGATTGTTCCATTGGTATGGTCAGATGTAATGTCGATCGTTCCATTATGTGCTTCAATGATTCTTTTGGAAACTGCGAGACCAAGGCCGGTACCGTTTTCTTTTGTTGTAAAGAATGGTTCATAAAGCTTATCAACAATTTCCGTTGGAATACCACAGCCGTTATCTTGGCATTGAATCAGAATTTTATCGTCAAGTTTCTTTGCACGAAACTGCAGACGTGGGGCATACTTACAATCGGCAAGAGCGTCTTTGGCATTTGTAAGTATGTTTAAGAAGACTTCCTCTAATTTGGTGCGATCACCATTGAATCTTTTTATATTCTTATCAATACTGGAAGTCATCTCAATCTTTGATTTCTCAAAGTTGAGAGACATGGCGAACAGAACAGCAGAGTTGCGAAGAACATGTCCAAGAGGAAAGGAAGCACGGTTTAACTGGTTTCCGTTGTTGAGTTCTGTCAGATCATCCAGTAAATCACACATATGTCTGGCGCCATCCATGCATTCTTCCCAGACACAGGAACCTTTGGCAGTTTCAGCATAAAGAGAGCTCATTAATTGCATAGAAGAATAAAGAACCGTCATAGGGTTGCGGATCTCATGCGCAATTGTAGCAACAGCAGCATCATGGTTCTTCAGAAGCTGGGTGATAATCTCTTTTGCATCTTTGTTTGTTTCCATCAGGTGGTTCATTTTTTCAAGATCGATATTTGTTAACATAATACTTACTCCTAATAGTTAGATTTTCTTGAGTTCGCTAAGAGTGTAGCACCACCGAAAACAGCATTCAATAAAAATCATTCGACTATTTTCGACCTTTTTCGACCTGGTGTCTGAAAAATGTATTCTCTTTTTCTGAAAAATGGTCTATACTACAGATAAAATAAAATGGAAAGAGGAAAGATCATGAGAGATGATAATTGTATTTTCTGTAAAATAGCAAATGGAGAGATTCCATCAGCAACATTATATGAGGATGAGGAGTTCAGAGTAATTCTGGATCTTGGACCGGCATCAAAAGGACATGCGCTGATCCTTCCGAAGAATCATTACCGCAATCTGTATGATATTGACGAGGCAACAGCTTCAAAAGCAATCTGTCTGGCGAAAAAGATGATTACAAAGATGACGGATGTACTTGGATGTGATGGTTATAATATCGTTCAGAACAACGAAGAGGCAGCTGGACAGACGGTAATCCATTTCCATATGCACTTAATCCCAAGATATAAGAATGACAATGTAGGTCTCGGATGGCATATGGGAGAACTTACAGAAGAAGATAAGAAAGAAATACTTGAAAAATTAAAGTAGTACTGGAGAAGATATGTTAACGGAAAATCGCGAATTCAATGAGATTTATGAACAATATAAAAATCTCATTCTAAAAGCGGCATACACTTATTCAGGCAGTTATAGTGCAGCGGAAGATATTACTCAAGACACTTTTCTGAAACTGTATATGGGATATGACAGCATGAAGAAGAAAAATATTTCTTCATGGCTGTTTACAACGGCAAAAAATGCGGCATTAAATTACAAGAAAAAGCATAGCCGGGAGATTTTCGAGATTGATGAGAATTGGGACAGTGAAGAGGATACCGAGAAATATGAAGCACAGGTAAAAAGTGCAGAGGAACAGTTTCTGGAAGATGAGCTTCAGAAACAAAGGTTAGAGCTTCATGAAAAGATTTTCACCAATTTGATGGAAAAGAATGAAAGATGGTACGATGCTATTGTCCTTGTATATTACATGGAGATGCCTCAGGCAAAAGCAGCAGAATTAATGGGCATTCGACTTGAAGTGCTTCATAGCCTTCTGCACAGAGCAAAGAAATGGATTAAGAAAAAGTACGGAACGGAGTACGAAGAAATGAACCGGGAAGACTAAGAGCAAAACCAAATGTTTACTGTTCAATGTACAAAGAAAAAGTGTATAAGGAACAGTGGTGCCGATAGTTTCCCGGTATCTTTTTGAATACTGTAGTTTTATGAAGACGGTTGCCAGTAGATGAACTACATTATTTTGTGGCAGCTTCCTCAATGAGGCCGATAATAGTAGCAATTGGATCCTGTTGCCTAGAATTGTGCATTGCATTTATGAACTGCTCACGGTTTTCGTACAGGTTATGAACTGCATCCAAAAGCGTTGCATTCGTAAGCTGTTCTTCCTCGATTACAAGACTGAATCCCTGACGCTCGAAAGAGTGTGCGTTAAGAATCTGATCGCCACGACTTGCACGGGCAGAAAGCGGAATCAGAAGATTCGGTTTTCTAAGAGCAAGCAGTTCACAGATTGCATTCGCACCGGCACGTGAGATAACAACATCTGCAAGAGCAAAGAGATCACGCAGTTCGTTTTTGATATATTCAAACTGGCAGTAGCCTTTGATTTCTTTCAGAGAATCATCAACCTTTCCTTTTCCGCAGAGATGGATGATCTGGAACTGTTTCAGCAGTTCAGGAAGGGCAGCACGTACAGCCTCGTTGACAGCTACAGCACCAAGACTTCCGCCGATTACGAGAATGACAGGTTTTTCATCTGTAAAGCCACACATCTTTCTGGCGGCATCCTTATCACCAGTAAGAAGTTCCTGACGAATCGGAGAACCGGTAAGAACAGCTTTTCCTTCCGGAAGAGCATCTAACGTCTCCGGGAAGTTACAGCAGACTTTGACAGCAGATGGAATTGCAAGTTTATTTGCCAGGCCAGGTGTCATATCAGACTCATGAATAATGACCGGAACTTTGCATCGCTTTCCAGCAAGAACAACTGGAACCGAAACAAATCCGCCTTTAGAAAAAATAACATCAGGCTTTAAGCCTTTGATTAACTTACGGGCTTCACCAAAGCCTTTGATCACACGGAATGGATCTGTGAAATTCTGTAGACTGAAATAACGGCGCAGCTTCCCAGAAGAAATTCCATGATATGGAATTCCAAAAGGTTCAATCAGTTCCTTTTCAATTCCATTGTAAGAACCTATGTATTGAATATCATAGCCTAATTCTCTAAGCTTTGGAATCAGGGCTATATTCGGAGTGACATGTCCGGCAGTACCGCCGCCGGTCAATATAATTCGCTTCATAAATTAACCTCCAGATTTAGTGTAGAGTGCTACTGTTCGAAGTAAATTGAGAACACTAGCCTTATAGCATCATATTACCCTTATTTGAAAAAATGTCAAGAAAAACGGGACACACAAACTGGAGAGAATAAGGTGAAGAAAATGAAAAAACTGAAAAAATTATCATTGGAAAATGAAATGAAAAAAGAAGCTGAACAGATTGAAAAGAAAGTCCGAGAGGATAGATCTCTGGATGACATTAAAGTGTCCGATGAGATGGAAAAAGAGCTTTTCAATAAGATTCAGGATTACGAATACGACAAAAGGCATAAAAAAGTCATCCGCAAAAAGAAGAAAAGCAAGCTTGTAATCGGAGCACTGGCAGCAGTGCTAATTCTGGTGTGCGGAAGCGTGATGACCAGCGTGGGGAGTAAGTCGTATTGGAAGACGTTGTGGAATAAAGAGGCAGGGGATGAGACTTTGTCTTACGTAGATGTTGAGAATATGGAGTCAATAGAGACGGAGGATATTGATGAAGTTGGCGTTTATAAAGAAATTGCCAAAGTAATGGGAAATTATTTGGTTCGTATGGAATATAAGCCAAGAGGTATGATATTAAAAAGATATACAATAGATAAAGAACAAAGGATGGCTGTATTATTTTATCAATACGGAGAAGAAGTAATTAAATATTATATGTATACCAATTCAACGGATTCTTCGTTTGGAGAAAAGACAGTTGATCAATTATTAGACGAATATGAGTTTCAAAATGGAATGCATAGTATATTAGTAAAGCAATATGAGATTAAGGATTCAGATGAAGAAAGATATATTGCGGAGTTTGAATATAAGGATATACATTATCAGATTAAAGGAACTATAGAAAAAGAAGAATTTGAAAAAATTTTGGAAAATTTATTTTTTATGTAAAAAAACGCGTAAGTTTTTTCCTTCTTAGTTGTTTACTTATCAGAAGACAATAATAAAAGGGGGAAGATAGTCTTATGATAAGTAAAAAAATTGCATCAGTTATAACGAGTGTTATGGTTTTCTGCTGTATGGTAGGGGTATCTTTGACAAATGTTAAAGCAGATGATAGTGCTCCAAAGTCAGTTGATGGCTCATATTTGACATCGGCAGATTCGTCTACTGGTTATACACCGAAAAATAATGAGAGAGGAAAACATCTGATGGATGGTCAGTGTTCGATCTCAAAAACAGGAACAAAAAGAATCTATGCCTATGGATCAACAACTGCTAATCATACCGTTGATGCAGTTGCGGTTATTGTATATGTAGATCAGTATAATGAGAAAGATGATGAATGGTATCAAATAGATGCATTTTCAAAGAAAGTAGAGAATGATTATTATTCCGCGATTTCAAAGTCTATTCAAGTTGACCGGGGATATTATTACAGAGTACATGCAGATCACTTTGTAAGAATGGGAGAAGAACCAATTGAAGAAACTTTCTCTGTAACCAACGGCATCCTAGTCCCATAAGCATCTTTCTCCCGCACCAACGGCAGAAGATGCAGCCCGTGGGCTGGCCTAACAGCCGCTGCGCGGTGGTTCGCTCGGACACTCACAAATTAGATTCTAATAGATAAAAGTGAGAGCCTTGTTCCTTGATACACCACAATTAAATAAATGAGCACATAATCACCAAAAGCGGCTGTTAATCAGTCCATGGACTAGTAGGGCAGAAGGGAAGGATTGAATCAAGAGTAGCGATCCTTCCCTATTAATTTGCTATTTTTTAACTATTTTCCTGTTGCTTCTTTCAGTGCCTGAGCAAGCTGATCCGGACAGGAAGTTTTCTTGAATCCACACTGGATTCCTTCCAGGCGTGAGATGGTCTCATTTACATCCATTCCTTCAACCAGGTGGGAAATTCCCTGCAGGTTACCGTTACATCCGCCAACGAAGGAAACATTATGAATCTTGTTATCTTCAATATCAAAGTGAATGCTCTGGGAACAGACACCTTTTGTTCTATAATCCATATCTAGATATCCTTTCTTTTTAAATTTTAGATCTTTAGTTACCTTTTGAATTATAGCAAATCAAATATAAAAAAACAATTTTTCTTTTCACATCTTTCATCATGATTTTCCTCAATACGACAATTTTGATTTTTGCTGTAGAAATCTGTAGAACGATTTATGCGGACAGAATATAAAATCAGGTTTATAATATCTACAAACGTAACGAAGGGGAGTCCCGAACAGTTACGCAATATTTTTAAAACCAGGAGGGGTTGCTATGTTAAGAGAACTGGCAGTGAACACAAGAGTCATCTATTATCTGATGGCACTTCTGGGCATAATCGGAGTGCTGGCGAAAGCAGTGAATCAGCAGACATTGAATCAAATGCTGAAGGCGGCAGGGAATATGTCCAAGAGTACACACCGACTGATAAAACTCGTAAGAGCAAAATACGAACATGCATGTATGGCACATGACAGTGTAGAGAATACGAATGCATTTGTGGAGAAATATATTTATGAATATAGAGGATTTTTGTTTGGGATTCATACCTGGAGACAGATGGAATTGTTGACGGTGTGGTTTGTTGGAATTCTTGCAGCTCTTGGTGCATTCGAATGTTATATTACTTATGGATTTTCAGGTGCGGCGTATCAATATATAGAAACAGGATTAGCAGAGATGGTACTTCTTTTTGTTATCAGTCATCTTTCAGACGAACAGTACAAGCTTAATGCTGTCAGGATGTATATGGTGGATTATCTTGAGAATAATTGTGCATTTCACATAAAGAGACAGCGGACGACGGATAAAGAAGAATTGAATGTGATTGCTGCGGAGAATACCGGAAAGCAGGAGTGGGAAGAAAAGAAAGGGGAAAGAGAGATACACAGAGAAGACGACGTACAGATTGGAAATAAAACGAAAGCAGAGAGGACGGAGTTGCCGATCAATATCGAGGGGGAACCAAGAACGGTAGAGCCGGCAAGGAATCCGTCAGGAAATTCAGAGAGAGAATTAGATAGAGATTCAGGAAGAAATGCAGAAAGAGAAGCGGCGATTCGTCAGATATTGGAAGAATTTTTAACATAACGAAAACTAAAATTTCTTGAGCAGCATTTGTAAATAAGGTATAATAAAAAGCAGTTGGTAGCCGCCGGTCATGGAATATCAGGAATGGCGGCAGGGAAAGAAGAACCAACTGCTTTTTTAGGGCTTATAAACAAGAAAAGAAAGTAACTGATTAAGACAGGTACAAAGAGTAATAGGAGGAGTTGCCATGTTAAGAATAGGAATGCTGACCAGTGGTGGAGACTGCCAGGCGCTTAACGCAGCAATGCGCGGTGTTGTAAAAGGAATTTGCAACAAGCGCAAAGATGTAGAAATCTATGGATTTAAAGATGGATACAAAGGTCTGATCTATTCGGATTTCAATATGTTGACATCAAGGGATTTCTCGGGAATCCTGACACAGGGTGGAACAATTCTTGGTACATCCCGTCAGCCGTTCAAACTGATGCGTGTGCCGGACAAGGATGGAATAGACAAGGTGGAGGCAATGAAGCACACATATCATAAGCTTCATCTGGATTGTCTCGTTATTCTTGGAGGAAATGGAACTCATAAGACAGCAAATCTTCTTCGCGAGGAAGGACTCAATGTAGTGACACTGCCGAAGACAATCGATAACGATTTGTGGGGAACAGACATGACATTTGGATTCCAGAGTGCAGTTGATATCGCAACAGATACGATTGACAGAATCCATACAACAGCAACTTCCCACAGCCGTGTATTTATTATCGAGGTTATGGGTCACAAAGTTGGTCATGTAACTCTGCATGCCGGAATTGCAGGCGGAGCAGACGTAATTCTTCTTCCGGAGATCCCATATGATATTAAAGCAATCAAGAATGTGATCGATAAACGTACACAGGCAGGTAAGAGATTTACAATTCTTGCTGTTGCAGAGGGTGCGATTTCCAAAGAAGATGCAAAACTGAAAAAGAAAGAGTACAAAGAGAAGCTGGCGAACAGAAAATATCCTTCTATTGCTTACGAACTGGCAGAACAGATTGGAAAAGAGACAGACAAGGAAGTTCGTATCACAGTTCCCGGACACACACAGAGAGGTGGCACACCTTGTTCTTATGACCGTGTATTTGCAACAAGAGTCGGAGCGAAGGCAGCAGAATTGATCCTGAATGAAGAATACGGATATATGGTAGCCATGAGAAATGGTGAGACAGTGAAAGTTCCGTTGGAAGAGGTTGCAGGAAAGCTGAAATATGTTGATCCGAACTGTGGTCTGATCAAAGAAGCGAGAACAATCGGTATCAGCTTCGGAGACGAGGTGTAATTCATGTCATATACGGCGCTATACAGAAAGTTCCGTCCTTCTGAATTCGAAGATGTAAAAGGACAGGATCATATTGTTACAACGCTTCAGAACCAGATTAAGGCGAACAGGATCGGACATGCGTATCTGTTTTGCGGAACGCGAGGAACCGGTAAGACAACGGTTGCGAAAATATTTGCGAAGGCAGTAAACTGTGAGCACCCGGTAAATGGAAGTCCATGCGGAGAGTGCGAGATGTGTAAATCTATCGCTGCCGGCACTTCAATGAATGTGATCGAGATCGATGCTGCATCGAACAATGGTGTTGACAATATCCGTGAGATCCGGGAGGAAGTGACATATCGACCGACAGAAGGTAAGTATAAAGTATACATTATCGACGAGGTGCATATGCTTTCCATCGGAGCATTTAACGCATTGCTTAAGACACTTGAGGAGCCGCCGGAGTATGTTATTTTTATTCTGGCGACGACAGAAGTGCATAAAATTCCAATTACGATTCTTTCCAGATGTCAGCACTATGATTTCAAGAGAATCAGCATTGAGACAATTACAGACCGTATGCGTGATCTGATGCAGACAGAACAGGTAGAAGTGGAAGAAAAAGCACTTCGCTATATCGCAAAGGCGGCAGACGGATCTATGCGTGATGCACTCAGTCTGCTGGATCAGTGTATTGCATTTTATCTGGGACAGAAGCTGACGTATGATCATGTGCTTGAAGTACTTGGTGCGGTGGATACGGATGTGTTCAGCCGCCTGCTTCGGAAAGTATTGGAAAGAGATGTTGCCGGAGTTCTTGATATCGTGGAAGATCTGGTTATGCAGGGGCGTGAACTGACTCAGCTGGCCGCAGATTTTACATGGTATCTGAGAAATTTGCTTTTGGTCAAAACTTCTGATAATATAGAGGACGTGCTGGATGTGTCTACGGAAAATATGCTGCAGCTCAAGGAAGAATCAAAGATGATTGAACTTGATATGCTGTTGCGTTATATCCGTATATTCTCAGAACTTTCCGGTCAGTTGAAGTATGCGACGCAGAAGAGAGTGCTTCTGGAAGTTGCACTGATCAAGCTTTGTACTCCGGCGATGGAGACTGGTCAGGATGCACTTCTGGACAGGATTCGTGCGGTAGAAGACAAAGTAGAGAAAGGACTTGCTGCAGCCGCAGATATGCCGCAGCGAGTTGTTTACGTGAATGGAGATGATGCGTCATCATCCGGATCAGGCGTTGCGGGAAGCAGGAAGGCGAAACCGGAGCTGCCGAATGCAATTCCGGAGGATGTGCAGGAAGTGGTGAAGAATTTCCGTTCTATCGCAGATGAAGCGTCAGGTATGATCAGAGGCTTTCTTAAAAAAGCAAGACTGAGTCTTGGTGGTGACAATCGCTTGCTGATTGTACTGCCAGATGCTATGTCGGCAGATATGGTTGGCAGAGAAGATCATGTGCAGGAACTTGAACAGCTCATTGAAGAGAAGATTGGAAAGAAAGTCGAGGTAGATGTCCGCCATGTAGAAGAGGGCAGACACTTTGAGGATACATTTGTGGACATAGAACAGAAAATAAATATGGAAATAACAGTGGAGGATTAGACATGGCAAAGCGTGGAGGATTTCCAGGCGGCGGAATGCCGGGAAATATGGCGAATCTGATGAAGCAGGCACAGAAGATGCAGCGTCAGATGGAAGAGCAGCAGAAAGAACTTGAGACAAAAGAGTTCACAGCAGCTGCAGGTGGCGGAGCAGTAGAAGTAACTGTATCCGGCAAAAGAGAAGTAACAAAAGTAAAACTTGCAGAAGAAGTTGTAGATCCGGACGACATTGAGATGCTGGAAGACCTGATTGTAGCAGCGACAAATGAAGCACTGCGTCAGGTTGAGCAGGAGACAAATGCAGCAGTATCTAAGATGACAGGCGGATTTGGCGGTCTTGGAGGCGGAATGTTCTAATGGATTACTACAGTAATCAGATCAGCCGTCTGATCGAGGAGTTCTCGAGACTTCCGGGAATCGGGAATAAATCAGCACAAAGACTTGCATTTCATGTGATCAATATGCCGGTAGAACAGGTAGAAGGACTTGCGAATGCAATCGTAGATGCCCGCAAGAATGTCCGTTACTGTAAGGAGTGCTGTACGTTGACGGATAAGGATATCTGCCCAATCTGCAGCAATCCGGACAGAGATCATAAGACAATCATGGTAGTGGAGACACCGCGTGATCTGGCAGCGTATGAGAAGACCGGAAAGTACAACGGAGTCTATCATGTACTTCATGGAGCAATTTCTCCAATGCTTGGAATCGGTCCCGGGGATATCCGTCTGAAAGAATTGATGGAGCGTCTGCAGGGAGATGTGGATGAAGTGATCATTGCGACGAATTCCAGTCTGGAAGGCGAGACAACAGCAATGTATATCAGTAAACTTATCAAACCGGTCGGAATCAAGGTGAGCAGGATTGCCAGTGGTGTTCCGGTTGGTGGTGATCTGGAATACATTGATGAGGTAACACTGCTCCGGGCATTGGAAGGAAGAACAGAATTGTAAAAGCATTTGAGACACCGGCAGGAGGGACTGGCTATGGCGAAGAAAAAAGTTACATCTTCAGATGTGGCAAAGCGCGCGGGAGTTTCACAGGCAACGGTCTCGATGGTACTCAATAAGAAGTATAACGTCTCTTTTTCAAAAGAAGTAATCCAGAAAGTGGAGGCAGCGGCGGGAGAACTGGGGTATGAACTTCCGAAACGCAGAACACAGCGTGGAGAGCGACGAGAAAAACTGCTCGTTGTCATCAGCCCGAACCTGACAAACCCATACTATGTAATGCTTTTGCAAGGAATTGAATCAAGGGCAACAGAGCAGGGGTTCGGAATCTTTGTCTGTAATACACAGAGAGATTTAAAATTGGAAGAGCGTTATCTGAAAATGATCTCGACTCTGAATGCACAGGGAATTATCTATATGTGCAATCCGGGGAAATGCTTTCTCGGACAGCTCAAAGAAATGTCTGAAAGGATTCCGGTTGTTGTGATCAATAATCAGGAGAAGCATTTGGATGTAGATGCAGTGGAGTTGGACAATACAAAGCTTGGAAGATTAATGGGCAGACATCTTCTGGAACTGGGGCATCAGCATGTGGCATACATTACACCGCCATTAACTGCGAGACAGAAGCAGAGATTCCGCCGGGTGGAAGGTTTTCTGGATGAATTCAGGAAAGCCGGATATGGCGATCAGGTGATTGTAAAAGAAGCAGATGAAGAATTTGACCGGAATGTTCCGGGAATCGATTCAGAGTACCGCATCGGATATGATCTGACAAAAGAACTGCTCCGGACAGAAAAAGATCTCACTGCAATCGTGGGGCTGAATGATATGATCGCATTTGGGATTATGGATGCACTCCAGGATATGAAGTATAAAGTTCCCGGAGATGTCTCGGTTATGGGATGTGATAATACTTTATTTTCCAAAGTTAAGAAAGTGTCACTTACAACGATCGAGCATTTTGTGGTTCACAAAGGAATGGATGCCTGTGATATCATCATGAAAAAGATCAGTTCAAGGGACTGGAAGTATACGGAATTTGAACCGGTCAGTATTTATCATGTGGAATATGAGCCACAGATCGTGGTTCGTGGAACAACGTCTTATGCAAAGACAAAATAGTTGATGTATAGACGCTGGATTATTTAAAATTAATAAAAAATAATAAAATTATTACTAATAAAAACAACAAAAACAAACGATTCTGATTTTGGAAAATGTTGATAAAGCCTTTAAAATAAAGATTTTTATACAGAATAAAAACGATTGATATTAACTAATATTAATAAAAACGGTTAATATGTCGGATTATTAAGTGAAAAATGACTATTAATAATTTTTCAGACAGTTGACCTCAGGTTTTGGAAGCTATATAATCAGCTCATAAACAAACGAATTACTGCTGGAAAAACAGTGAGTTGTATCAGTGGTAAGAGGAAGATTCATGTATAGGAGGACTTAAAAATGAAATTTTTTATCGACACGGCTAATGTAGAGGATATCAAGAAAGCAAATGACATGGGAGTGATCTGCGGAGTTACAACAAACCCGTCTCTGATTGCAAAAGAAGGACGTGTTTTTAAAGAAGTTATCGCTGAGATCGCATCTATCGTAGACGGACCAATCAGTGGAGAGGTTAAGGCTACAACAACAGATGCAGAAGGCATGATCGCAGAAGGACGTGAGATTGCAAAGATCCATCCGAACATGGTAGTTAAGATCCCTATGACAGTAGAAGGCCTGAAGGCTGTTAAAGTTCTTACAGCAGAGGGAATCAAGACAAATGTAACTCTGATCTTCACAGCAAACCAGGCACTTCTTGCAGCAAGAGCAGGAGCTACTTATGTTTCTCCGTTCCTTGGACGCCTGGATGACATTTCTACAAAGGGAGTTGACCTCATTGCAGAGATCGTAGAGATGTTCGAAGTAGCAGGAATTGAGACAGAGATTATCGCAGCAAGTGTACGTAATCCAATCCATGTAACAGAATGTGCACTGGCAGGAGCAGATATTGCAACAGTACCTTACAAGGTAATCGAACAGATGACACATCACCCACTGACAGATGCAGGTATCGAGAAGTTTAAAAAGGATTATATTGCTGTTTTTGGTGAGTAATCCGGGAAATAACGTTAAGACTGAAAATGGAATCAGAATGGAAATTAAAAAGGAGATATCATGAACAAGTTAGAGCTTATGAAAACTGCGAATGAGATCCGGAAAGGGATTGTAACAGCACTGCATAGCGCAAAGGCTGGACATCCAGGTGGATCTCTCTCAGCAACAGAGATTTTTACATACCTTTATTTTGAAGAGATGAACGTAGACCCGAAAGATCCAAAGAAAGCGGATCGCGATCGTTTCGTTCTTTCTAAAGGACACACAGCTCCGGGATTATATTCTACACTTGCGCAGAAAGGATTCTTCCCGAAGGAAGATCTCGTGACACTTCGTCATACAGGATCTTATCTGCAGGGACATCCGGACATGAAACACATTCCAGGTGTTGATATGTCTTCAGGATCTCTTGGACAGGGAATTTCAGCAGCTGTAGGTATGGCAATCGCAGGAAAGCTTGACAATGCAGACTACAGAGTATACACACTGCTCGGAGACGGTGAGATCCAGGAAGGTCAGGTATGGGAGGCTTCTATGCTGGCAGCACACAGAAAACTGGATAATCTTGTTGTTATCGTTGATAATAACAATCTTCAGATTGACGGAGAAATTACAGAAGTTAACTCTCCATACCCAATCGATAAGAAGTTTGAGGCATTTAATTTCCATGTAATCAATATTGATGGAAATGACTTTGATCAGATCGATGCTGCATTCAAAGAAGCAAAGACAGTCAAAGGACAGCCGACAGCTATTATTGCTAAGACAGTAAAAGGAAAAGGTGTATCCTTCATGGAGAACCAGGTAGGATGGCACGGAAAAGCTCCGAACGATGAAGAGTACAAGATTGCAATGGAAGAATTAGAGAAAGCAGGTGAAGCATTATGTCAGAAGTAAAGAAGATCGCAACAAGAGACAGCTACGGTAATGCTTTGGCTGAACTCGGAACAGAACATGATAACGTTGTAGTACTTGATGCCGATCTGGCAGCAGCTACAAAGACAGGTGTATTCAAGAAAGCACATCCGGATCGTTTTATCGATTGTGGTATTGCTGAGTCTAATATGATCGGTGTTGCAGCAGGTCTTGCAACAACAGGAAAAGTTCCATTTGCAAGTTCTTTCGCAATGTTTGCAGCAGGACGTGCATTTGAGCAGGTAAGAAACTCTGTTGGATATCCACATCTGAATGTAAAGATTGGTGCAACACATGCCGGAATCTCTGTAGGAGAAGATGGAGCAACACATCAGTGTAATGAGGATATCGCTTTGATGCGTACAATTCCGGGAATGGTTGTAATTAACCCAGCTGATGATGTAGAGGCAAGAGCAGCTGTACGTGCTGCTTACGAGCATCAGGGACCGGTATATCTGAGATTTGGACGTCTTGCAGTGCCGGTGATTAATGACAGACCGGACTACAAGTTTGAGCTTGGAAAAGGTGTTGTATTAAGAGAAGGAAAAGATCTGACAATCATCGCAACAGGACTTCCTGTAAGTAACTGTCTGGAAGCAGCTGAGAAGCTTGCAGCAGACGGAATTGATGCGAAAGTGATCAACATTCATACGATCAAACCTCTCGATGAGGAACTTGTTGTAGCAGCTGCAAAAGAGACAGGAAAAGTTGTTACAGTTGAAGAGCATTCCGTTATCGGCGGACTTGGAAGTGCTGTATGTGATGTACTTTCAGAGAAAGCTCCGACACAGGTTATGAAGATCGGTGTGAATGATACATTCGGTGAGTCTGGTCCGGCACTTGAGCTTCTGAAGAAGTATGGTCTTGATACAGACAGCATCTACGAGAAGATCAAAGCATTTGCAAAATAACCAGTTACATAATTAACAAAAAGAACGCTTCGCGCTTTCTGTTTACAGAATATCTGCAATCAGAGAGTACCGGAGCGTTTTTTTATGTTTGGAGATATTAAGAAAATGTTGTGCACGAAAAGTAATATTTGTCGAACTTACCTGACACTAATTGATAAAATCTCCCGATTTCCTTGTGCTATGTTAAGGGCAATCCCCGGGAAATTAAATAAAAGTGATAGAAAGGTGAGTATAAAATGGAGAGACAGATTCCAAAAAATGTGCGTCAGATAGGAAATGTGAGTGATAGTCCAAAAATCTATGTGGAAGATTATGTAGATACTTTTTTTCTTCAGTTAAGTGAAAAAAGCGAGAAAGAAAAACAACCAGAAGGAGCCTTTCTGATTGGTGAAATGCAAAAGCAGGACAATGAAGAATATATTTATATTTATGGTGCGATAAAAATAAAAGAGTTAAAAAAGGAGGGCGGTGAATACCTGATCAATGACAAGATATGGAAATGTGGTTGCGAAGAATGCAGCCAGTATTTTGAAGAAGGAGAAATCATAGGCTGGTTTGTGACAGAGCATGATTTACAGCTGGCTCCGGGTTCTATCAACGTAAAGCTGCATAAAAAATTATTTCCAAAGAAAAATACCGTCCTTGTTATGAAAGATTCGTCAAACCAGGAAGATGTATTTTTTGTACATAAGCTGGGAGATCTGATGGAAATTGGAGGACATTATACTTATTACGAGAAGAATCCGTGCATGCAGAATTATATGATTGCAAGTCGAAAAAAAAATGGGACGGTTCAGACAGAATCTGTGGAAGATACGGCTGCACAAAGCTTTCGTTCTCTGGTACGTGAACGGGGCGGTCAGAAAAGAGAAAGAAGGACAGGCAGTCTGATGTATGGGATCAGTACATGTCTTGTACTGGTTCTGATCGTGATGGGCGTTTCTATGATGAATAATTTCAGTAAAATGAAATCCCTACAGAATAAGATAAATGTGGTTGCCGAGGGGGAAAAGCAAACATCCTCACCTGATGTGAAAGAGACGAGTGGAGCAGCAACTACTATGGATAAAAATCAGGAAGCAGCAGATACAGAAAAGGAATCCAAAGAGATAACGGAAGAAAATGAAGGGGAAGAACAGACGGAAGATAAGAATACAGAAAGTGTTCCGGTTTCCGGGACTGCCGTTGCAGCAGATGAAAATGATGATATTTATGTGGTGGAAAAAGGAGATACCCTTGCAATTATCAGTAAAAAAATGTATGGAGATGTTAGTCATGTAGATGCGATCAGCCGGATGAATGGATTGCAGAATGGGAACCTGATCTATATTGGACAAAAATTGATATTGCCATAAATCCGTGTTATACTGTGAAAGACAAGTGAAAGCTAAAAGTGTATCAACAGAAAAAGGTGCACTGGACAAACGATAAGGGGAGCAATATGGCGCGAAAGAAAATGTCGAATTTACAGGTGGTAAAAACGCAGGATGATAGAAAAGCGCTGAGACAAAGGGAAAGAAGGATCAAACGCCGGAGAAGAAAAGAACTTCTTACCTATATCATCCTGATTGCGATGGCAATCTGCGGAACATACCTCCTTTTAGATAGTAAGACTTATGGCACAGTCCGCAAGGCAGACAGTTACGCGAAAGACCTTTCGGACAGGAATAATTACGTTCAGTTTGCAGATGGAATTGTGCGTTATAATCATGACGGTGTGGTATTTCTGAATAAGAAGAATGAGGAAAAGTGGATTCAGCCAACACAGCTTCAGACACCGGTGATTGTTGTGAAAGACGATGTGTTTGCAGTTGCTGACAGCGGAGGCAATAGTATTCTCGTATTTACAAAAAATGGGTTGAAAGGTGAGATTCAGACGACATTACCGATTGAGAGAATCGCAGTATCGAATCAGGGAATTGTCAGTGCAATTTTGAAAGATGAGACTTCACCGAAGATTATATCTTATGATGCAGCAGGAAATATTCTGGTAGAGCAGCAGATTACAATTGGAAATACAGGATATCCGATCGCATTGGATTTGTCTGATGATGGAAAGGTTCTGGCAGTTTCTTATCTTTATACCAAAGGAACACAGGTGCAGAGCAGGATCGGATATTATAATTTTGATGCTGCCGGCAAAGAGAAGGCAGATAACAAAGTGACGGCAGATACTTATGAAGATATGCTGATCGGCGAGATTTTCTTTATGGGAAATGACAGATCTGTTGCAGTTGGAGATAATGGATTTGAGATTTATACAGGAAAAGATACTCCAAAGCAGATAAAAGAAGTGAAAGTGAATCAAGAGATAAAAAGTGTTTTCCATTCGGATTCTTATTTTGGATTTGTCCTGCTTAATCAGGAGAAGTCAGGGTATGAGTTGAGAATGTATAATCAATCAGGAGATACTGTGTTCAGTAGAGAAATACAGGGAGATTATAGTCATGTAAAGATGGATGGAGACAATATCATTCTGTATGATGGAAGTAAGTGCTGTATTTATACAACGACAGGAATCCTGAAGTTTAAGGGAGACCTGGGAGCAGATGCGCAGGAAATCTTTGATGCATTTGGTCTGAACAGATACTATGTGATGAGTGATAATGAACTGCGAATTGTTTATTTGACAAAATAGGAGAGATATATGGAGAATTGGTTGTTACTTGCAGTCGGGATTGTGTTTTTAGTCTGCATGATTGCCGGCTTTGTGAAGGGATTTCTCAGAATTGGTTTATCCCTTCTGTCAACAATATTGACACTGGTACTGGTGTCATTCCTTTCCCCATACGTGTCGGATGCGCTGATGAAGCATACACCGGCGCAGGACGTACTGGAGAAGAAGATAGTGGAAGCATTTATGCCAGAGCTTTCAGCAGATGATCTGTTGAAAGCGAATCTCAGTGGAACACCTCTGGAGAATTTAACGGTAGACCAGATCAAATCATTAAGCGAATCTGGATGGGACAAACTGGGGATAACTGCACAGGATATCCTGAAAGTGGTCGGAGATCTTCCAAAAGATACACAGATCCGTGAGATTGAGAATTCAATGTTGCCACAGTTTTTGAAAGATGCATTGCTGGAAAATAATAATACTGCGATTTATGAAGAACTGGATGTTACAACTTTCCCAGAATATGTTGCAGCCTATATTTCACGAATGATTCTCAATGTTGTGTCATTTCTTGTGACATTTTTGATTGCGATCATTCTTGTAAGCGCATTGATGTATGCAGTGAATATTATTGGTGAACTTCCGTTACTTGGTGCGATCAATCATCTGGCGGGAGGAGTGCTTGGAATTGGTCTGGGAGTTATTATCGTATGGATCGCATTCCTTGTGCTGACTCTGATTTATACGACAGAGATTGGAACAACGTGTTATGCGATGGTTGAGCAGAGCGCGATCTTGACGTTTTTGTACAACCATAATCCGCTGTTGATTTGGTTACTTGGATTCCGGTAGGAAAAATAAAAGAAAAATATTAAAAATAGGGTTGACACTCTCAATAAGCTATGATATCATATAGAAGTTCTGTTGAGGACATACATATGGGGGATTAGCTCAGTTGGGAGAGCGCCTGCCTTGCAAGCAGGAGGTCACGAGTTCGACTCTCGTATTCTCCACTAGGATTACGGATTGTGCATTGCACAGTCCGTTTTTTGTTACATATACAGAGCCAGGCAATTAAAGACAGACTGTGCTACCTCGTGCTTGCACGAAAGTACTACAGTTTGTCTTTAATTATGTGGCGGATACGCCACAGCGATGAAATGCGTAGCATTTTAGAGCTACTGGATAAGGAAAAATCTGACAAGCTGTGTCAGATTTACGCAACAAAAAAACATCCCACAGCGCGAAATCTGTGAGATGTTCTTCATAGCTCCCCCTGTTGGACTTGAACCAACGACACTTCGGTTAACAGCCGAATGCTCTACCGACTGAGCTAAGGAGGAATATTTCCTTGTCTTATCGACGAAAAATATATTATCATACTTAGATGGTCTTTGCAAGAGAAAATTAAAAAAAATGTAAAAAATCTTAAAGAAATCTATTTTTATCTCTTTCAAGTCATAATCAGAAATCCAGCGTCATACATATATTAGACAGGAGGGCAGATATAAAATATATCGACAGTACTTCCTGAAAGGTAACAATTCAATTTAAGACAGGAGAGGGCAAAATGCGAAGAAAGCTGAGAAGACATTTTGCATTTCTGATGGCGGTATTGATGATGCTGTCGTTGATGGGGGTTCAGGTACTGGCAGAAGGTGTACAAGTTGAGGCTGTACAAACTACAGAGGGAACAGATTGTACCGTGCTCCCGGAAGAAACAGATGCGGAAGAGACTTCCCGATCAGAAATGCAGAAACCAGGCGCAAAAGAATCTCCCCCTGAGTCTGGAGTAGTAACAGAGGAAGGGAAAAGTACCGATTCAGAGAAAATTTCAGTTGTTCTTAAAGATGAGATTCTTACAAAAGGTTCTCTGACAGCAGAGGTTAGTGGAACAACAGAATCAGATCAGATTGCTTATCAGTGGCAGGTAAGTGAAAAAGGTCAATGGAAAGACATTGAGGATACAGCGACTGTGGATAGTAGAAAGCAATCCTATGAAGTTGCAAGAGATGGTGCACAGAAGACATTTCGTGTGAAAGTGACAGTAAATGAGGCGGTGACAGTTTATTCTTCCGAATACAAGGTGAATTATTATGACAAGCTTCAGAATGGAAGTTTTGAGACGCCAAAAGTATCTGATGCAGGAACACTGACTTATACGGATGCACATTTTATTCAGGTAGCAAATGGAACGAATAATTTGTACTGGAAGACAACAGCGAAAGGTGCATATTTTGGCGCTGGAAATCAGAAAGATTATTATATCGAGATTGCAGACGGAAGCAGAAGTTATTATGGAAATACGGTTAATGATCCAAAGCCGGTTTATAACATCAGCAGTGCGGCACAGGAAAATCAGTTCGCAGAATTAAACTGTGAGGAACCAGGAGCACTTTATCAGGATGTTTTGACAGAACCGGGGACAGTCCTTCACTGGGGATTGGAACATGCCGGACGCTGGGGAACAGACACGATGGCGGTTATCATCAGCGATACGAAATCAATGAGTTCTGATTGGAATCCGGCAGGATCGGGATTTGATCAGAGTAATCCTGATGTACAGGCTGTATTGTCAGATGAAGCCGGCAAATGGACTTATCACTATGGAGATTATACGGTTCCGGCAGGGCAATATGTTACTCGATTTTATTTTGTGGCAGTAGAGGCAGCAAATGGAAATCTGTCAAATGGAAACCTGCTCGATAACATTTCTTTTGGAAAGGATCTCCCAAACCCACCGGCAAAAACAGGTAATCTGATGATTACAAAACAGGTGGAGGGAATTGCAGCGAGTCAGATTCCGGACGAGTCCTTTACATTTCAAGTAAAACGGGGAGAAGAAGTGATCGAAGAAGTGAAGCTTCCGCAAAATGGTCAGTGGAGTGCATCTCTTCAGGCGATTGAACCTGGGGAATATACAGTGACGGAGATTGCTCAGGAACAGAATAACTACAGGCTGGGGCATACCTTTTATCTCGTGGGACAGGAAAGTCAGACAGAGGGGATGACAGCACAAATTGATGTAGCGAAGGAGCAGACTGTAACAGTAACATATACGAATCAGTATCAACCTCTTATGGTTGTTCCGACAGGAGTAGAGAACAGGATGTTTCCTACAATCCTGATAGAAACAGCAGGCGTAACAGGAGGCGCGGTTTTTCTGTTTCTTCGAAGAAAGAGGAAAGAAAAAGATTCATGAAATTAAAAGGAGAGATTCATCTTTTTCTGATTCGTCTTGCATTTCTTCTGGTGTTTCTGTGGGTTTTGTTCGGGATGTTGTTTGGCATTACAACCATGAAAAACAATGATATGTCGCCACGCATCAGTGCGGGAGATCTGCTCTTTTATTATCGACTGGAAAAACCGAAAAGCGGGGATGTGGTGGTCATTCAGAAAGCAGGAGAGAAATATGTGGGCAGAGTGATCGCAACCGGCGATGATACGGTAGAGATTACAGAGGACGAAGAGGTAAAGATCAATGGAAGTAAGATTGTGGAAAATGATATTTTCTATGATACACCGCAATACGAAAGTGACACGGTCTATCCACTGACGCTGAAGGGCGGAGAATATTTTATTCTGGGAGATCAACGGGAAAATGCAAAAGACAGCCGGTATTTTGGAGCTGTGAAGGGCAAGGAGATAAAAGGCAGAGTAATTACGGTGCTCCGCCGGTCAGATATCTGAAACCCGGAAATCAGAGTAAAAAGTGAGGTAGAGATTATGAATAAGAAAACAGCAGGACGTATTTCAGCAATGGCAATGGCGAGCATGATGATGATGTCAGTTTGTGTGGTAAATGCGGCGGCCGAGGAAAATGAACCGATCACACAGTTGAATCTGAAGAAAACAGTGACAACGGATGGAAATACATACCAGCCAAACACTTCATTTTCGTTTCATGTGGAGAATGGTGAAGCAGCAGAAAATTGGAGAGATAATGTAGTATATGCCGGTGTGACAGGTGGAATCAAGGCCACCCAGACAATCGGATTCCAGCCATCAGGAGAAGATACACTGGCAGCAGTTTACAGCAAGAATGCAACATTGGAAATCAATGCAGAGGTATTTGAACATGCCGGTGTTTATCATTATGTTGTGACTGAAGATGCAGGTTCTTATGAAGGAATCGATTATGATACAGCAGGCAGAGATGTTTATCTTTTTGTATATAACGGAGCAGATGGAGCACTTTATGTTGGAAATGTAATTACAGAAAATAACGGTGAAAAAGGTGATCTTGAATTTATCAATGATTATGGTGCAGAAAATGATACAACACATGATGTGACAATCAAAAAAACGATCACAGGTAATCAGGGCGTTAAAAATAAATCCTTTGAATTTAAGGTTGCGGTGAATGGTGGACAGGGAGAACTCTACAAAGTTGTAGTGAAGAAAAATGCAAATGCACAGGCACTTACAGAATACATCACAAGCAATGAAGCAGAAACTTCTTATCAGATTTCTGATACAGGTTCGATTACAATTTATGGATTGACAGAATCTGATAAATACACTGTAACAGAGACCGATGCGAATAAAGATGGATATACCACTACGATTGACGGAGAAACAACTGCGACCGGAACAAAGACAGGAACTACAAAAGAAGATGGTACAGTAGTTCAGTATGTGAATGAGAAAGATGCGGCTGTAGTAACAGGCGTCGCAAAGAAATACACACCATACGTACTACTTGTGGGTGCGGCAGGCGCACTTGGATCAGTTTTCTTTCGTAGAAAAAGAGCATGATAAACGAAACGACAGAAGGTCAGGAGGCAGGGGAGCAGAGGGAAGAGCTGTTTTTTAAAGTTATAAAAGCGGGAAATAAGATATTGGAAATTCTGGCAGCGCTCTTTATTATTCTTATGCTTCTTTATGGTGCATATTCATTATGGGATACCTGCCAGATCAACCGACGTGCGTTTATCAGCGGAGAATTAATGAAATATAAACCTGCAGGGAAAATGGATGAAAGTCCGTCCCTGCAGGAACTTCAGAAAATCAATCCGGATGTGTGTGCCTGGCTGACGGTAGACGGAACAAAGATTGATTATCCGGTTGTGCAGGGAGAAACAAATCTGGAATATATCAACCAGGATATTTATGGAGAATTTGCTCTTTCAGGAAGTATTTTTCTGGATAGCAGAAATGACAGAAAATTTATTGACAGTTACAGTTTGTTATATGGTCACCATATGGATAATGGCGCAATGTTTGGGGATGTGATGAATTATAAAGAAAAGGAATATTTTGAATCACACAAAACAGGTACGCTATATTTGAATGAACAGTTAGAAAAAATCCAGTGGTTCGCCTGTGTGGAGACGGATGCGTATGATGAAGTTATTTATAATCCACAAGATTATAAGAAAGAGAATCTGGAAGAACTGATGGAATATATAAAGGCACATGCGGTGCAGTATCGTCTTCCTGAGAAAAAAGGAAAGGAGGGGCGGGACAGGATCATTGGCTTATCTACTTGTTCCAACGATCAGACGAATGGAAGAGTAATACTTTATGGATTTCTATATGATGTGGACAGATAGATCAAGAATGATGTAGCGCAGCGCCGTTGCATATTTGTCTGTTGAATGTTAAAATGTGAATGTCATTCAGATTCAGGTCGAAGTTAGAAAAAGATCGGAAATGGATCTGGATAATTTCGAAAATCAGGGAAATAAAGGCAGGCAGTATACAATGACGATAAAAGAGATTGCACAGATGGCCGGGGTGTCCAGCGCAGCAGTATCAAGATATTTGAATGGCGGATATGTGAGTGAACAGAAAAAGGAACAGATTCGTAAAGTGATTGAGAAGACGGGATATCAGCCGTCTACTCAGGCAAGAATCCTAAGGACTGGACGTGCACATCTGGTTGGTGTGGTGGCTCCGAAGATCAATTCAGAATCAATCAGCCGGATTACAGCGGGAATTGAACAGGTTCTTTCGGCAAGAGGGTACCAGATGCTTCTTGCAAGTACGGATAATCAGCCAAAGAATGAGCTGATTTATTTGAGAATCTTTGAAAGTTATCCGGTAGATGGAATTGTACTGATCGGTACAGTGCTTACAGACGAGCATCGGAGATTTTTAAAAGAATCAAAGGTTCCGGTTGTGGTTGTGGGACAGGAGACGGAAATGGCAAGCTGTATCTATCATGATGATTTTGGTGCGGGAAGAGCAATGGGACAAGAAGTTGCGTTGAAAGCACTGAAGCGGAATGGTGGAAGACCTGAAGATTGCAAGATTGCATATATTGGTGTTACTCGTGAAGATAAGGCGGCAGGTGCTGCCAGAGAAGACGGGTTCCGCAAGGGACTTCAGGAAGCCGGGATTACTTTCGATGACCATCGGTACAGACGCGAATCAGAATTTACAATGAGAGGCGGATATGAAGCAGTAGCGGATTTGTTGAGTAAAGAAAATGAAATCGATATCATATCATGCGCAACAGATACGATTGCAGCGGGAGCAATCGAGGCATTGATCGCACAGAGTAAAAAGGCGGTTCCGGAGTCGGTTCAGAATTCTGGTGCAAGGATGCTACACATTTTGGAACAGTCTGGTATCTGTGTCACAGGATTTGGTGATAATCAGATGTTAAGGGCTGTGACAGGCGGTATTCCAACGGTTCATTTTGGGTATAAAACGAGTGGAATCAAGGGGGCAGAGCTCTTACTTGAACAGATTGAAGAGAAAAATCCGGTGCCGGTGCATATGAAGCTGGGATTCCAGATCGTGAATAGGTTTGAATGAATGTAACTAAGAGTATAGTGCAAGTTGAACAAAAAGGAAGGATCAGAATCAGTAAAAATGCCATCTTTACAAATGGCATTTTTTTATTTAATATAAAATCACAAAATGTGAAAACGATTACACATAAAATAGAGAAGGAAGGGAGCGTAATCATGGATTACAGGAAAACAGCCCAGGAGATTCTGGGATATGTAGGTGGAAGTAAGAATATTGTATCCGCAGCGCACTGCGCAACGCGTCTTCGTCTTGTTATCGCAGATAATAGTAAGGCTGATAAAGAGGCAATAGAGAATGTGGACGGAGTAAAGGGAGTATTTGAGGCATCTGGACAGCTTCAGATTATTCTTGGAACAGGAACAGTGAATAAAGTGTTTGATGAATTTATCGCGATCGCAGGTATTACAGCAAGCACAAAAGCTGAGGCAAAGGAAGCAGCGGCAGAGAAGCAGAATTGGTTTATGAAGGCCATCAAGCTGTTAGGTGATATTTTCGTACCGATCATTCCGGCCATTGTAGCAAGTGGTTTCCTGATGGGAATCATGAATGCACTGGATTTTATGAATGCAAATGGATTTTTAACAATCAATACAAATAGTTCTATTTATGTATTTGCGAATCTGTTCAGTAATATCGCTTATACATTTCTGCAGATTCTGATTGCATTTTCAGCTGCGAAAGCATTTGGTGCAAACCAGTATCTTGGAGCCGTTATCGGTATGATTATGATTCATCCGTCATTGCAGAACGCTTATACGGTTGCAACGGAAGGTGTACAGCAGACACAGAGCGTATTCTTCGGACTGTATCACATCGATATGGTTGGATATCAGGGACATGTAATCCCGATCATTATTGCAGTATGGATCCTTTCTGTATTAGAAAAGAAGCTGCACAAGGTAGTTCCGGCAGCACTTGACCTGTTTGTAACACCACTTGTCAGCGTATTCGTGACAGGATATCTTACACTTTCCATTGTAGGACCAATCTTTGTATGGGGTGAGAATGCGATCCTTGGAGCAATCCAGTGGATGCTGACACTTCCGCTCGGACTTGGAAGTCTGATCATGGGAGGTTTGTATGCACCGACAGTAGTAACAGGTATTCATCAGATGTACACAGCCATTGACATCGGTCAGTTGGCAAAATATGGAGTAACTTATTGGCTTCCACTTGCAAGTGCAGCAAATGTAGCACAGGGTGCGGCAGCATTAGCAGTTGGAATTAAATCAAAAGATCAGAAAGTTAAATCCCTTGCACTCCCGTCATCACTTAGTGCATTTATGGGAATCACAGAGCCGGCAATCTTTGGTGTAAACTTAAGATTCTTCAAACCATTTATCGCAGGATGTATTGGTGGAGGATGTGGAGCTCTGTATGCATCACTTGTACATCTTGGAGCAAAGGGAACAGGAGTAACAGGTATCTTCGGTATTCTGCTTTGCCTGAATCAGCCGCTTCAGTACATTATCGAGATGGCAATTTCAGTAGGAGTAGCATTTGTGATCTCCTTCATGATTTACAAAGATAAAGAGCCGGTAGTTAAGACAGCCGCAACAGAGACAACAGTTGAGAAAACAGAAGAGACAGAGAATGTAGTAGAAGCAGAAAATGTTTCAGCAGAAGAAATTACAAGCCCGGTAAACGGAAATGTTGTTGCGACAGCAGAAGTAGCAGATGAGACATTTGCATCAGAGATGCTTGGAACAACTGTTGCAGTTGAGCCAACAGATGGAAAGATTGTAGCACCATGTGACGGTGAAGTAATGAATATCTTCGATACAGGGCATGCAGTATGCATCGCAACGGAAGCAGGAGCAGAGCTTCTGATCCACATTGGAATTGATACAGTTTCCATGGATGGAAAAGGATTTGTAAAGAAAGTAGCAGACGGAGCAAAAGTTCGTAAGGGCGATGTGCTGATCGAAGCAGATCTGGATGCTATCAAAGCAGCAGGACATCCGGCAACTACGATGATGATACTGACGAATGCAGATGACTTCAGCAAAGTAGAGAAGACAGCAGCGGGAACAGTTACAACAGCTGATCTCGCAATGAAGATTGAGAAATAAATTGAACAGTGATTAAAAAGATACAGCCGTTTTATTCAAAGAAGAATTCTTGCAGAATAGAACGGCTGTAAATGGAAAAAGGGAGACAAGAGCATGAATGCATTAACAAGGGATCTGATCAAACTGGTAGATATGACGGAAGAGATGATGAAAGAAAAAGAGCAGAAAGAAGGAGCAGTTCATCGTGAAAAGCTGCATCTGATGCCACCGGCAGGCTGGCTGAATGACCCAAACGGATTGTGCCAGTTCAACGGAATCTATCATGCATTCTTTCAGTATTCCCCGTTCAATGCCGAGGGCGGCGTAAAGATGTGGGGACATTATACAAGCAAGGATCTGATCGACTGGGAGTATCAGGGAGTAAAATTATATCCGGATCAGCCATTTGACTGTCATGGAGTATATTCTGGTTCTACATTTATTGAAGACGGTAAAATGTATGTTTACTATACAGGAAATGTGAAATTGGAAGACGGAGATTTTGACTATATCAACACAGGACGCGAGTCAAATACGGTTCTTGTTGTCAGTGAGGATGGAAAGACATTTGGATCAAAAAAAGAACTGATGAGAAATGTGGATTACCCGTCAGATCTGACTTGCCATGTGCGCGATCCGAAGGTGTGGAAAGACGGAGATACATACTACATGATTCAGGGTGCACGTACAAAAGAAGATGTCGGACAGGCATTGATCTTCGCGTCAAAAGATAAGATTAACTGGAAGTTCAGAAGCCGTGTGGAATCAGAGAAACCGTTTGGTTATATGTGGGAATGCCCGGATTACTTTGAGGTAGATGGAACAAAAATTCTTTCTGCTTCTGTGCAGGGACTTGAAGGCGGAGTATGGGATGACAGAAATGTTTATCAGTCAGGATATTTCATGGTTGATGGAAATATTTTAGATGATTATAAACTTTCAGAATACATGCTGTGGGATTACGGATTTGATTTCTATGCACCGCAGAGTTTTGAGACTGAAGATGGAAGAAGGGTTCACATCAGCTGGATGGGAATGCCGGATTGTGAAGAATATACTAATCTGACGATCGCAGAAGGGTGGCAGCATTGTTTCACTTTCCCGAGAGAAGTGTTTGTAGAAGACGGTAAAGTTCGTCAGAGACCTGTCAGAGAATTGCAAAAGAGGAAAACTCTTGTGGATAAGTCAGCCGGAATGTTGAAAAAAGATGAATATAAAGTCTATGATGTGAATATCTCGGGCATTCAGAATAATGAATTCAGGACAGTGATTGATGAAGAATTGATTCTTGAGTACAAAAATGGAAGATTCGAGATGCATTTCACAAGTCAGGATAAAAATTCTGTATCTGCAGGAAGAGGAATACGTTATGTTGATGTAGATAAAATTTCAAGTGTTGAAATTCTTGTGGATAAGTCTTCAGTGGAAGTGTTTGTGAATCATGGCGAGTATGTGTTCACCACACGGTTCTATCCACAGAAAGACAGCCTTGTAGTAGAAGCTGCGGGAGCAGAGATTGTGATGGAAGAGATTGGATAAAGAAAAGAGCCTCCGGACTATTGAAAAAAACTTTTAGTAGAATTATAATAACAATAGTCACAGATTCCCACAGATGAAAGGTCTGTGGGGATTTTTGCGTTATGAATTCAAACAACCGGAGGATTTCCTTTATGATAAATTTTAAGAAATACGGAAAGTGCTGTCTGTCTCTTTTCCTGGCGGTATCTATGATATTGATGCCGTCAGTACAGACATTTGCTGAGGAAGAAACGGCGGCAGCCACAACAGATTCAACTCAGACAGAGGAAGAAGACAGGGAGACACAGCGTCAGAACTGTTATGCGATCGCACCAGATTCAAACAGTGTGGAGAACTGGCCACAGGGACCGGCAACTTATGCGGATTCCGCAATCGTTATGGATATGAATAGTGGGGCGGTTTTATATAGCAAGCAGATTGAAAAGAAGCATTATCCGGCGAGTATTACGAAACTTTTGACAACATTGGTTGCGTTGGACAATGCAGAGCTTACAGATACGGTAGAATTTTCCCAGGACAGCATCTCCTTTCTGGAATATGGCGATGCCCATATCGGCATGACGCCGGGGGAGCAGATCAGTATGGAAGATGCGCTCTATGCCGTTCTGCTGGCATCGGCAAATGAGGTCTCTTATGCAGTAGCTGAGAGTGTTGGCAAGAAGATGGGCGGAGGTTATGACACATTTATTCAGGCGATGAATGATGAGTCAGAAAAACTTGGATGTACAGGTTCACACTGGACGAATGCGAACGGACTTCATGATGAACAACATTATACAACGGCGCATGATATGGCAAGAATTGGTGCAGCAGTTTATCAGAAGGAAGCGTTCCGGACAATTTCCCAATCGTTAAGCCATACGATTCCGGTAACGAATCTGGTGAATGAAGAACGTACTTTTCAGCAGAAGCACAAGATGCTCTGGCCACAGAATGATAATTATTATGAATACTGCAAGGGCGGTAAGACCGGCTACACAGATCAGGCAAGAACAACGCTTGTGACAATGGCAGATAACGGAGATATGCAGCTTGTTGCGGTTGTACTTTATGATTTTGGAAATGATGCTTATATAGATACTCGTGCGATGTTTGATTATGCTTACAGTAATTTTTCGAAAATATCTTTGAAGGATCAGAAGCTTCCGGAAGGTGTGAAGTCTTATGAAGATGAAGATGCTTATATCGTACTTCCGAAGAGTGCACAATTTTCTGATGTGAAAGCAGAAGTGAAGGAAGACAGCAACAAGGATGGATCCGGAACAGTAACATTTACTTATAAAGGGCAGGAAGTAGGCAGTGTGAAAGCTGCGATAGAAAAAACAGAGGAAAGCAGTGCAGCTGTTTTGGGAAAAAAGAAAGATAAGACAACTTCAACTGTCGTAACCGGGATTTCAAAGTTTATGAAAATTGTGATCGGAGTTGTAATTGCAGTTGTGATTTTATTGATCATCATTGTTGTACTTGCGAATTACCGGAAGCAGATAAGACGTCGCAGAAGAAAAAAAGGAAAAAGAAGAAATGCAAAGAGTGGTAATGTGAAAAGAAAGAAGAAACGCCGCAGATAAGAAAACAGAAATTTGCGAAAGAACGCTGAAAACAACGTTTTTTCGCACTTTTTTTATCATAATAAACCTTGACTAGAGCCAAGAATCTCTTTATAATAAGCCGTGTGTAGAAGTTCACAGATAAAGCGATGACGGAGACAGTAGGATTTATCCGAACGTTACAGCGAGCCGGAGATGGTGGGAGTCCGGTGCAAGTAAGAGATTTTTGAAGATCACTCCAGAGCAGCAGTTCCTGAAACAGATGTAGAAATGGAGAGTAAGGACTGACGCGTGTCCGGCGTTAAAGGATACCATATGCAGGTCAGAAATCAGACCTAAGTATGATGTAACAGGTGGTTTAACGAGAGAAGTTCAGGCTTTCGTCCTATTACAGGACGGAAGCCTTTCTTTTTTTAAGAATCATAAAATAAACTCAGGAAAGGATAAGAACATGTATAAGAAAGTTTCAACTGACATGAATTTTGTCAGCCGTGAAAAAGAAGTTGAAAAGTTCTGGGATGATAATGAAATCTTCCAGAAAAGTATGGATGAAAAAGAAGGGTGCCCGGATTATATTTTCTATGATGGACCTCCGACAGCAAATGGTAAACCGCATATCGGACACGTTTTAACTCGTGTTATCAAGGATATGATCCCAAGATACCGTACAATGAAAGGATATATGGTTCCAAGAAAGGCCGGATGGGATACACATGGCCTTCCGGTAGAGCTTGAAGTTGAGAAGCTTCTTGGTCTTGATGGAAAAGATCAGATTGAGAAATATGGTCTTGAACCATTTATCAAGAAATGTAAAGAGAGTGTATGGAAATACAAAGGAATGTGGGAGGATTTCTCAGGTACAGTTGGATTCTGGGCTGACATGGAGCACCCATATGTAACATATGATAACAATTTTATCGAGTCTGAATGGTGGGCTCTGAAGCAGATCTGGGATAAGGGACTCCTTTACAAAGGATTTAAGATCGTTCCTTACTGCCCGCGTTGTGGAACACCGCTTTCCGCACAGGAAGTTGCACAGGGATACAAGGATGTCAAGGAGCGTTCAGCAATCGTTCGTTTTAAAGTAAAAGATGAAGATGCATATATTCTTGCATGGACAACAACACCTTGGACACTTCCATCCAACCTTGCACTTTGTGTAAATCCGAAAGAAGATTACGCAAAGGTTAAGGCAGCAGACGGACATGTATATTATATGGCATGTGCACTGCTTGATACAGTTCTTGGAAGACTTGCAGAAGAAGGCAAAGATGCTTACGAAATTCTTGAGACTTATAAGGGAACTGATCTGGAAGGAAAAGAATATGAGCCGCTGTATCAGTGTGCAGCAGACGAGGCTGCAAAACAGCGCAAGAAAGCATTCTATGTTGTATGTGATGAATATGTAACTCTTACAGATGGTACAGGAGTTGTTCATATCGCACCTGCATTTGGTGAAGATGATGCGAACGTAGGAAGAAAATATGAACTTCCATTCGTACAGCTTGTAGACGAAAAGGGTGAGATGGCAGAATCCACACCGTTCGCCGGTCTGTTTGTAAAGAAAGCTGATCCGGAAGTATTAAAGGATCTGGATGCAAGAGGACTTCTCTACGATGCACCGAAGTTCGAGCATAGCTATCCTCACTGCTGGAGATGTGATACTCCGCTGATCTACTATGCTCGTGAGTCCTGGTTCATTAAGATGACAGCAGTTCGCGAAGATCTGATCAGAAATAATAATACAATTAACTGGATTCCGGAAAGCATCGGTAAAGGACGTTTCGGTGACTGGATCGAGAACGTTCAGGACTGGGGAATCAGCCGTAACCGTTACTGGGGAACACCACTGAATATCTGGCAGTGCGAGTGTGGACATATGCACTCTATCGGAAGCATTGAAGAACTGAAATCAATGTCTGATAACTGTCCGGATGATATCGAGCTTCACCGCCCATACATCGACGCTGTAACAATCAAGTGTCCGGAGTGTGGGAAAGAGATGCACAGAGTACCGGAAGTTATTGACTGCTGGTTCGACAGTGGATCCATGCCATTTGCACAGCATCATTATCCATTTGAAAATAAAGACTTATTTGAGAGACAGTTCCCGGCAGACTTCATTTCCGAGGCGGTAGACCAGACAAGAGGATGGTTCTATTCTCTGCTTGCAATCTCAACACTGCTGTTCAACAAGGCTCCATATAAGAACGTTATCGTTCTTGGACATGTTCAGGATGAGAACGGACAGAAGATGAGTAAGTCTAAAGGAAATGCGGTCGATCCGTTTGATGCACTTGAGAAATACGGAGCAGATGCGATCCGCTGGTATTTCTACATCAACAGTGCTCCGTGGCTGCCGAACCGTTTCCACGGAAAGGCTGTTCAGGAAGGACAGCGTAAGTTCATGGGAACACTTTGGAATACTTATGCATTCTTCGTGCTTTATGCGAACATTGATAATTTTGATGCAACAAAATATACTTTGGAATACGATAAACTTCTGGTTATGGATAAGTGGATCCTCTCCAAGATGAACACAATGGTAAAAGATGTAGATTATAATCTTGGCAATTACAGAATCCCAGAGGCAGCACGTGTGCTTCAGGATTTCGTAGATGATCTGAGTAACTGGTATGTAAGAAGAAGCCGTGAACGTTTCTGGGCAAAGGGAATGGAGCAGGATAAGATCAATGCTTACATGACTCTGTACACAGCTCTTGTTACAGTATCTAAGGCAGCAGCTCCGATGATCCCGTTCATGACAGAAGAGATTTATCAGAACCTGGTTCGCAGCATTGATAAGGATGCTCCGGAAAGTATTCACCTTTGTGACTTCCCGGAAGTTCATGAAGAACAGATTGATAAAGAACTTGAAAATAACATGGAACATGTTCTTGACCTTGTTGTTATGGGACGTGCATGCCGTAATGCATCCAACATCAAGAACCGTCAGCCAATCGGAAAGATGTTTGTGAAAGCAGATTTTGATCTTCCGGAATTCTATCAGGAGATCGTTGCAGACGAGCTGAATGTTAAAAATGTTAAATTCACAGATGATGTAAGAGACTTTACTTCTTATAGTTTTAAACCACAATTAAAGACAGTCGGACCGAAATATGGTAAGATGTTAGGTGGTATCAAAGCGGCGCTTAACGACATCGATGGAAATGCAGCAATGGATGAGCTCAACGCTACAGGTGCACTCAAACTGGATGTAAACGGACAGGAGATTGAACTCTTCAAGGAAGATCTTCTGATTGATACAGCACAGATTGAAGGATATGAATCTGTAAATGACAACGGAATCACAGTTGTTCTCGATACAAACCTGTCACCAGAGCTGCTGGAAGAGGGATTTGTACGTGAGATCATCAGCAAGATCCAGACAATGAGAAAAGAAGCTGATTTCGAAGTTATGGACAGAATCAAAGTTACATACGAGGGTAGTGAAAAGGCAGAAGCTGTCTTCGAAAAGAACAACACACTGATCGCAGGTGAGGTACTTGCTGATGAAGTTGTAAAAGCACAGCCGGATGGTTACGTGAAAGAATGGAAGATCAACGGCGAAGCAGTTACAATGGGTGTTGAGAAAAAAGGAGAGTAATAAACATGTTCAGTAAAAGATTCGAGAAAAAAGCGTTTAAAGCGGCAGTAAAGGATAACGTTAAGACACTTTACAGAAAGACAATCGATGAGGCTACGCCGCAGCAGTTATTCCAGGCAGTATCCTATGCAGTCAAAGATGTGATTATCGATGATTGGATTGAGACACAAAAAAGATATGATGAGACAGACGCTAAGACAGTATACTATATGTCAATGGAGTTCCTTATGGGACGTGCACTTGGCAACAACCTCATCAATATGACAGCATATAAAGAAGTAAAAGAAGCACTGGAAGAGATGAATATTGATCTGAACGTGATTGAAGACCAGGAGCCGGATGCGGCTCTTGGTAATGGAGGTCTTGGACGTCTTGCAGCATGTTTCCTTGATTCTCTCGCTACACTGAATTACCCGGCATATGGATGTGGAATCCGTTATCGTTACGGAATGTTCAAACAGAAAATCAAAGATGGATATCAGGTAGAGGTTCCGGACAACTGGCTGAAAGAAGGAAATCCGTTTGAGATTCGCCGTGAAGAGTACGCAAAAGAAGTACGTTTTGGCGGAAATATCCGTTTCGAGAAAGATCCTGTTACAGGAAAAGATAAATTTATCCAGGAAAACTATGAGTCTGTCATGGCAGTTCCGTATGATATGCCAATCGTTGGATATGGCAATCACGTAGTAAATACACTGCGTGTATGGGATGCAAAACCGATCACAGACTTTAAACTTGATGAATTTGACAGAGGAAATTATCACAAAGCAGTAGAGCAGGAAAACCTTGCAAAACTGATCGTTGATGTTCTCTATCCGAACGATAACCATTACTCAGGAAAAGAGCTTCGTCTGAAACAGCAGTATTTCTTTATTTCTGCAAGTCTTCAGGCTCTGATCGAGAAGTATAAGAAAAAACATGGTGATATCAGAAAACTGCATGAGAAGGTTGTTATCCAGATGAACGATACTCACCCGACAGTTGCAGTTCCAGAATTAATGCGTCTCCTCATCGACGTAGAAGGATTAAGCTGGGAGGATGCATGGGAAGTTACAAGTAAGACTTGTGCTTATACAAACCATACAATCATGGCAGAGGCACTTGAGAAATGGCCAATCGACCTGTTCTCTAAACTGCTTCCACGTATTTACCAGATTGTACAGGAGATCGATCGTCGTTTCCTGATTAAGGTTCGCGAAATGTATCCGGGAAATGAAGAGAAAGTCCGCAAAATGGCAATCCTTATGAACGGACAGGTTCGTATGGCTAACATGGCAATCGTTGCAGGATTCTCTGTAAATGGTGTTGCACAGCTTCATACAGAGATCCTTGAGAAACAGGAACTGAAAGATTTCTATCAGATGATGCCTGAGAAATTCAACAATAAGACAAACGGAATCACACAGAGACGTTTCCTCGCACATGGAAACCCACTTCTTGCGGGTTGGATCACAGATAAGATCGGTGATGGATGGATCACAGATCTGTCTCAGATTGCAAAGCTGAAACCACTTGTTGAAGACGAAGACGCAAGACGTGAATTTATGGAAATTAAATACCAGAATAAAGTTCGCCTTGCGAAATATATCAAAGAGCATAACGGAATCGATGTAGATCCTCGCTCTATCTTTGACATTCAGGTAAAACGTCTGCATGAGTACAAACGTCAGCTGTTAAATATCCTGCATATCATGTATCTGTACAATCAGATCAAAGAGCATCCGGAGATGTCCTTCTACCCAAGAACATTTATCTTCGGAGCAAAGGCAGCAGCAGGATACCTTCGTGCGAAAGAGACAATCAAACTGATCAACTCCGTAGCAGATGTTGTAAATAACGACAGAAGCATCAACGGAAAGCTGAAAGTTGTATTTATCGAAGACTACAGAGTATCCAATGCAGAGATTCTTTTCGCAGCGGCAGATGTCAGCGAACAGATTTCAACAGCTTCCAAAGAGGCATCCGGTACAGGTAACATGAAGTTCATGTTGAACGGTGCACCGACACTCGGAACAATGGACGGAGCAAATGTAGAGATCGTTCATGAAGTCGGAGAAGAGAATGCATTTATCTTCGGTCTGAGTTCACAGGAAGTAATCAATTACGAGAACAATGGCGGTTACAACCCAACAGATGTTTACTTTAATGATTGGGAGATCAAACGTGTCGTAGATCAGCTGATGGATGGAACATATTCTAACGGCGATCACAACATGTATATCAATCTGTATAACTCACTGCTGAATACACAGTGTACAGACAAAGCAGATACTTACTTCATTCTGAAAGACTTCCGTTCTTATGCAGATGCACAGAAGAGAGTAGAAGAAGCTTATAGAGATCAGCAGAGATGGTCTAAGATGGCAATGATGAACACAGCATGCAGCGGTAAGTTCACATCTGACAGAACAATCGAAGAGTATGTTCGTGATATCTGGCATCTGGAGAAGGTTGAAGTTCCATCAGGACAGGACCTTTTCGAATAAGCAATTACACGGAGAATGAAACCAGATAAGTTCTAAAATAGGACAGCCTTCCATACAATAGAGTATGGAGGGCTGTTTTTATGCGTGATACAATTAGAAATAAAATAAAGTTATTTTTTGCATTTCTTATCATACTGTTTTTACTTCCTTACATCATTTCTGTTTTTATAAACGGAAAGAATGCGGTGCAGGGAGCTGACAGCGATAATGCATCTGTGTATCTCGCAGGAATACTCGCAGGAGAAACAGATGGAGGATATGAAATAGAAGCATTGAAGGCACAGGCGGTTGTTCTACGTACAGAGTTGTACAGAACAGAGAAAGAAAGGCAAACTATTTTGGATAAATGTCTGACGCAGACTCAGATGAAGAAAAAGTGGGGGCCAAAATACGAAGAGAATTTGAAAAAATGTCAACAGGCAGCACAGGAAACAAAAGGAATTGTATTGTGGTATCATGAGACCTTTGCATGGGCACCGTTTCATCAATCCAGTAATGGAAAGACCAGAGACGTGCAGGAGGTACTTGGGAATGCAGATTATCCGTACATCACAGCAAAAGAATGTCCGCTTGACAAGGCGGCAGAAGATGAAATTCAGGTACATTTGATAGAATATAAAGAGATACAAAAGAGATGTAGAGAATTCCTTGTGGCAGAGGAACAGAAAAAAGCGGAAAATGGTTATGGATATGAAGATTTTGAAATTCAGGAATGGGATTCTTCCGGTTATGTCCGAAAAATGAGGATTGGAGAGACGATATGTACAGGAGATCAGTTCCGTGATGCACTGAAACTTCCTTCGAGTTCATTTTCTTTTTATGAAAGTCCACACGGGTTGAAGATTGCAACGGTTGGAAAAGGGCACGGATTCGGAATGAGTCAGTGGACTGCACAGGAAATGGCAAAGGATGGGAAAAATTATGAAGAGATCCTGCAATATTTTTATGAAGGAACAGAACTACACCACATAGATGAATAAGATCGATCATTTCAGGCAATGCTATAGCCAGAGGTGATGATTATGAATAAAAATGAAAGACCGGCCTTTTTGAAAGGAAAGGGAGCTGCAGTTGGCGCAGTACTTTGTTTTGTTGCGGTAATTACAATGGTTGGGAGCTACACATACAATCATTACAAAAAAGATATGGAGCAGCAGATCAAAGATGCGCAAACAACAGCAGAACAGCTTACAGAAGATGATAGTACATTGGCGAATACAGATGATATTCTTCCTACAGACACAGATTCAGAAGAGGATAATGCAGAAAACCAGGAATCCCAAAAGGATGTTCAGCAAGAGAATGAAAACAGTATGGAGAATGGAAATACATCCACAGAGGAAATTCAAAGTACGGCATCTTCAAATACACAGAATGTGTGGTTTACTCAGGAAAGTACACTTGCCTGGCCGGCAAGCGGAGCAACACTTTTGAGTTTTAGTATGGATCATACAGTATATTTTCCAACATTGGAGCAGTATAAATATAATCCTGCACTGATTATTGGTGGAACGCAGGGAGAAGTAATCCACGCAGCGGCAGCAGGAGTTGTAGAGAGTATTGAACAGACTGCCCAGACAGGAACTACCGTGACACTTGATATGGGAAATGGGTATACTGCGGTTTATGGCCAACTGGATGAAGTGGCGGCAGCAGTTGGAGATTATATTGCAGCCGGAGAGGAAGTGGGAACACTGAATTCACCGACGAAATATTATAGTGTCGAAGGACCAAATTTATATTTTGAAATTATGAAAGACGGGGCGCCGGTTGACCCAATGAATTTTATGGAGTAAAGTTGTATTTGTTTGGATAAAATGAAGGAATCAAAAGTTTGATTACGGGTGCAGGACCAATACTATACTATATTGTATTGGATACAGGAAAAAGTTTAAGAAAAGTTTTCCTGATAATATAGTATTGGTCTTGGATAAGGGATTCATGATATAGTAAATAACATGCATCGAAAGAGTAATGCGGGAGATAGCAGAGGTGAGTTTTTGAATTATACATATATGCTAAAATGTAGTGACGGAACGTTATACACGGGCTGGACAAATGATCTAGAAAAACGTGTGGAGGCGCACAATTCCGGGAAAGGTGCGAAATATACGAAGGCACGCAGGCCAGTTGAATTGGCTTATTATGAGGAATTTGAGACAAAAGAACAGGCAATGAAGCGGGAATATGCAATTAAGCAGTTAGGGAGAAAAGAGAAACAGGAACTCATTGCCGGCAAAAAAGTTAAATTATCAGATGAAAGAAAAGAGAAAGAAGATTAAAAAACCTGCCCATCGGGAATGTAACATTTCCCGATGGGCAGGTTTATCACAACAAAAGCAATCGCTTCTGCTGATAAGGTTTGTTTAGCCGAAGTATCTCTTAAGCAGTCCTTCGAATGCTTTTCCGTGTCTTGCTTCATCGCGAGCCATCTCGTGTACTGTGTCGTGGATTGCATCCAGGTTAGCAGCTTTCGCTCTCTTTGCAAGATCGAATTTACCTTCTGTAGCACCGTGCTCAGCATCAACTCTCATCTCAAGGTTTTTCTTTGTGCTGTCTGTTACAACTTCACCAAGAAGTTCAGCGAATTTTGCAGCATGCTCTGCTTCTTCGTAAGCAGCTTTTTCCCAGTAAAGTCCGATTTCCGGATATCCTTCTCTGTGAGCAACTCTTGCCATTGCAAGGTACATTCCTACTTCAGAGCACTCTCCTGCGAAGTTTGCACGAAGATCTGCAAGAATATCTTCGCTGACACCCTGTGCAACACCTACAACGTGCTCAGCAGCCCATACTTTGTCTCCTTCCTGCTCTTTGAACTTAGAAGCTGGTGCGTGACAGACTGGACATTCAGCCGGTGCAGCATCTCCTTCGTGAACATAACCACATACTGTACATACAAATTTTTTCATAATGATAATCTCCTTTTTCTTATTGATTTTTTTTATAACTTAAGACTTCTTAATGCAGTCACTGCATTCCCCATAAAACAAAGTGGAACTTGAAGTAATGATTCCATCAAAATTCTCCCCGGCCAGCCGGTTCACTTCTTCAATACTCTTCATATCCAGTTCCAGATCCAGTAACCGTCCACAGATTGTACAGAGAAAATGATTGTGCGGAATAACATTTCCGTCAAATCGATCTCCGCCGTCAGGTGTTGGGATCTTGATCGCTTCGCCGATATCTGTCAGCAGATTCAAATTCCGGTAAACAGTACCAAGACTGATATTAGGAAAATCCTCTTTAACATGCAGATAAACAGTGTCGGCAGTGGGATGCTCTTTTGTTGAAGCGAGATAATGCTTGATAGCTTCTCGCTGTCGGCTATATTTAATTGCAGCCATAGATTCACCTCTTTCTGAAATCGAATCAATAACAGTAACGATTACTGTAATTAGAATATAACTTATATTTTAAAAATTGTCAATAGAAAAAAATAAGTTTTTTTTATTTCTCCTGACAAAATATTACAAAATAATTAACAAAAGGGACGTTGAGATTAATAAAAAAGGGGAATAATTACAAATGATGGAGGGCGATAATTATGAAAAAACTATTAAAACAGTTGACATATCTATGGTTGATTGATAAAATTACGGCGTAACAAAAATTAACAATTATGTAACAATTAAAACTTCCCACAAAAGATAAGGCTGGAAATAAAGGAGGTTTTATATGAGTAACATGCGGATGAAGCATAAGCTTATCATGTCAATGATGGCAGGGATGATCATAATTCCGGGGAGTGTAGTCAGAACACAGGCGGCAGAAACTGATGACAGTGAGAAGAGTCTGGTTCCGGTTACAGGAATTGAAAACATTTTGGAAGCATCATATCAGACAGAAATAAAGAACAATATCAATCTGTATCTGGTGCCGACAGAAGAGGGAGAGTATTTGAATATAGCGTTTTCTAATACGGGGGATTATACCTATATTAGAAGCGAAGCAGATGAAAACAGTGAATGGGTTGGAAAATTATATTCTGATTCAGCGGCAGTTGTGTTGGAATATTTGGATGGATGGACAAAGATTCGGTCGGGAAATGCAGAGGGGTATGTTCCGACCGAAACATTGTTCACAGGAGAAGAAGCCCGTTCGAGGTCAGATGAGTATACAAATGAGAATGTTACAGTCACAGCAGATTGTCTGAATGTCAGAGAAGGACATGGGACAGATACTACCGTATTAACCCAGATCGGTCAGGGAGAAGAATATCTTGTGACAGCAGATCCTGTAGATGGCTGGTATCCGATACAGGTCGGTGAAGTTAATGGCTGGGTGTGCGGTGATTATGTTATAGAGGAAAGTTCTTATTCTTACGGGGAGACAAAAGAGGAAGAACAAAAACGAATGGAAGCAGAAGAAGCTGCGGCTGCGGAGGCAGAAGCAGAAGCCCAGGCTGCAGAAGCGGCGGCTCAGTCAGTTGCGTCAGGGCAGGAAGTTATTGATTATGCCTGTCAGTTTATTGGGAATCCATATGTGTGGGGCGGTACAAGTTTAACAGATGGAGCAGATTGTTCTGGATTTGTCCAGTCCGTGTATGCACATTTTGGTATAAGTCTTCCACGAACTTCTTATGAACAGCGAAGTGCAGGATATGAAGTGAGTTATGAAGACGCACAGCCGGGGGATCTTATCTTATATGAAGGACATGTTGGTTTATATATAGGAAATGATCAGATCGTAAATGCAATGAATGAAGCTCAGGGAATTGGTATCAGCAGTGCAACGTATACAAATATCGTGGCTGTCAGACGGATTTATTAAAGAATAATAGAAAGAAAACAATGCATTGTCCAGAATATGTGTGGGAAATGAAAGATTTGACTGTAAATTCTAAAATCGATATTTTCCAAGAAAAATATAGGGATAGTCAAAATGCACAAAATATGACAAGAATATTCAAAATAGCAAAAAAATAAAAAAAAGTAGTTTTCAACTTATCAACATTGAAAAATCGAAAAAATGAGGAAAAATAAAAGATTCCCTGAAAGTTATCCACATTATCAACAAAGAAAGATGTGAATAGTGTGGATAACTTTTGGAAATAAAAAGAACATTCGTTTTGGCTATTGTTATGAAAATGACGATTTGTCGAAAAAAAAAAGAAAACTGATTGACTTTTGAGTAGTGTGATAAACGGAAAAAGTTGCGTGAAAAATTCAGAAAATTTCATAGAATGATAATGAAAATAAGGTTGCTAAATCATAGATCAGGGATTATAATAAAAATTACTGTTCAATGGTGACAGAAATTAATTGAAAATAGAAATATGTAAGGAGGAAACAGTGATGGCAATTTCTAAAAGCACAACAATTGGCGAACTTCTGGTAACATTTCCAGAGTCAGCTCCGATTTTGATGGAGATTGGTATGCATTGTCTTGGATGCCCGTCATCTCAGATGGAGTCTCTTGAGGAAGCAGCTATGGTTCATGGAATTGATGCAGATCTGCTTGTAGAGAAGATCAATGCAGCAATGGCAGCCGCTGGTAAATAATAAAGAGAAAAGATATACAAGAAGCTGTTGTGCTCTCAAAAAAGAGAGTATGGCAGCTTTTTTGGTATCGTTAAAAGTTTTTGTGGATAACAAGTGAAAAAGACGGCCTGAAGTGTGGGAAAAGTTATTCCCATAATTCCAAACCGTCTTTTTTATTCGTTGTTTAAATTGTGGATAACTTCTGAATTGCGTCTGCGGAAACAATGATTTTGCAATGCTCCTCCAGAAATGCAAGAACAGAAGAATCTCCCTTCTCAGGGGAACTGTACTCCGAAAGCATATTACATACTTTATTAAATTCCTGATCTGCGCCATCAGCAGGTGCCAGCGCAAGGATAAAGGTATTATTATTCTCATCGTCCTTATATAGTGTATTTGCACCTGTATAGAACGGAGCAAGCAGGCGGGAAGCCTCAATTACAGAATCTAACGTGTCGAAGGAGAACAGGCGGACAGGAAATACCGGTACTGTTTCTTTAGGTTCCGGATCTTTTGCTTCGGAAGCCACTTCCTTCACTTTGTTAAGCAGATCAAAGAATTCATCTGCGCCTTGAAGCTTTTCAAGAACATTGCTGTTCAGTGTATCAGAATCTCCGGCAGGTGTAAACTTGGAAAAACGTGTATCAAGTTCTTCCGGATCCTCCACCTTTGTTATGATCAAGGTGATAGAGTCTGAAGAAGAAGGAATTGCTTCTATCATCAGAGGAAGGTCATCTGTCTCGAATCCAAAGTCGAAAGATGCCTGCTGCATCATATCTCGAAATAGTGATTTTGCTTTCTCGGTACCATAAGCCAGTTCGCTGATCTTGAGATTGCGGGCTGCAAGATCGGCATGTGTCAAAGTACAACGAATCTGATTGTCATTGATTTTTTCAATTTTCATATGATCACATCCTTATGTCTTATGATATTAAGATAATCTGTGGATTAAGAACTGTTCATTATGTTCATAACTAGATATATCTTTTCATCGTTTAGTATAAACAAAAAAAGAAAAGATGTAAAGGAAAACGAAAATTGTTTATAACTATTTTAGGTTATCAACAAATCCCACCCACTTATCAACAATAAACACATTGAAATTCCGAAAGGCTGCTCATATAATGGCACTTACAGAAGACACACCATTTGATAAAACGGAATGTTAAGAAAGGAGGCACTGAAAGCATTTCTGATTTTCAAAAAAATTCAATTCCCTGAAATCAAGGGAAAATTCACAATAATTATGAGAAGGAGACCCTCCGAAGATCAGGGTTGTCTTCTTGTCCGTCACTTGTTCTACAGTATGTCACAGATACCTTTTATGGTCGAAGATGGCGGACAACGTTTTATCAGGATCCCAGGAGAGAAGGAGTACATACGATATGAGAACGGAAGATGGATATAAGGAATTATATGCGGAACTAAGAGGTTATGAAGAAAAAGGAGTGGACATAGTTATGGATGGATATCCGATGAGTCCATTGCAGATTGTGACAGCATATATGGTCAAAGAAGAAGGTACTTATATGAGAGATTATGTGATTGATCCGGAAGGAAGGATAGAATCATTGGTTTTTACAGATGTGAATCATAACAGACAGGCAGAGATTACCCCTTGAACTGCCGGACAGAAGTATATTTGTAAGCTGTTATAATTGATAGAAGATGGACAGACATTGAAGGTGTAACAACTTTTTGATATGTACAACTGTTGTAGATGCAATTTGTTAATGACGCAAGATGAAAATATGATATAATGAATTTCAGAATCATTATTTTATCCAGAGATGTGGAGATATTAGAAATACACACAGCAGGGCAGGAAGTAAGGAACTGTTTGTGTAGGAGAGCGCCAGAGATATAAAAATTGCAATCAGGAGGGTTGGCATGGACAAAAGAAAAGGCAGTACCCATGCGCGAAGCAGGGGAAGAGTAAAAGGACAATCTGGACATCCGGGGAGTTCCCGGAGAAAGGGAAGACCAATGACAACAGGCAGAGGCAGAAATGGAAGGTCGGGAACACGTCATGCAAAGAAAGTGAATAGAGCGCGGAAAAGACGTAATAAAATTCTTTTCATAATGATCATCATATTATTGATCATGATTTTGGCAGCAGGCGCAGTTTTCTTTAAGAGATACGGTTCATCAAATGAGAAAGCCGATAAAGAACAATATTATGGAATAGAAAACAGTGATGATCTGGCATTGATCATTAATAATGAAGTAGTGAAAAAAGAAGAGAGTTCCGCGAAATCTTCTTCCGATTCTTCTACAGATAGTGTTATACCGGGTAAGGTTTTTGATGGACAATATTATGTAGCATATCAGGTTCTTCGTGATAAGATAAACAGCAGATTTTACTGGGATGCGAACGAACGGGTGCTTTTATATACCTTGCCGGATGGAAATGTTTCTGTAAGTGAGAACAGCAGCGAATATACAGCAGTGAACGAAACAAAAAGTGAAGATTATGTAATTCTTAAGACGGATGGAGATATCGCATATATCGCACTTCCGTTCATACAAGAGTATACGAATATGGAATATTCTGTGGAACAGGAACCAAACAGAGCAATTATCACATCGAAGTGGGGCGAGATCAAGACAGCAGAAGTGAAGAAAGACACACAGGTTCGTTATCTTGGTGGCGTTAAGAGTCCGATACTGACAGAGGTTAAAAAATCGGACAAGGTGACAGTGCTTGAAGACGAAGATGACTGGATGAAAGTTGCCACAGCGGATGGTTATGTAGGATATATTAAGACCAAATTTTTAAAGAACCAGAAAAAAGAAAAAATATCCAGAGATTTTACGGAACCGGTTTATTCAAACATGACAGAAGATCATTCGATCAATATGGCATGGCATAATGTGACGAATGTGGCAGCAAATAATGCGGTTCAGCAGGTACTTGCATCAACCAGTGGACTTACGACGATTGCACCAACCTGGTTTAGTCTTGCGGATACGGAAGGTAATATCAGTTCAATTGCAGATGCGGACTATGTGAATTATGCACATACGGCAGGACTGGAAGTGTGGGCTGTATTCCGGGATTTTCATGGTGGAACAAATTCCTATGATGAGACCTATGAGACATTGCGTTATACATCAAAAAGAGCAAAACTGGAAGATCAGGTTGTAGCTGCGGCAGTGGCAGCAGGAGTGGATGGAATTAATTTAGATTTTGAATTGATTTCTTCCAAGTGTGGTGTGCATTACGTGCAGCTTGTGAGAGAGCTGTCTGTGAAGTGCCACCAGAATAATCTTGTATTTTCAGTTGATAACTATGTGCCACAGTCATACAATTCACATTATGATCTTAAAGAGCAGGGGATTGTGGCAGATTACGTGGTGATTATGGCTTATGATGAACATACAGAAGGATCCTATGAAGCGGGATCAGTGGCATCGATCAGCTATTTGCAGGATGGAATAGAAAAAACATTGAAAAAGGTATCAGCTGATAAAGTAATTGCCGGAATTCCATTTTTTACTAGATTATGGTTTGAGACAGCAAAGAGCTCGGAGCAACTTTCGGAAGAAGCTGGCACAGAAGCAGCATCCTATCCGAATAAAGTATCAAGTAAGGCACTGGGAATGGAAGAAGCAGCGCAGAGTGTTGTGAATGCGGGAGCAACAGCACAGTGGGATGAAAAGACACAGCAAAACTATGCAAAATGGTCTGCGGATGGCGGAACCTACCGTATCTGGCTTGAAGATGCTCAATCATTGGAAGCAAAGCTGAAGGTGATACAGGGAAATAAACTGGCAGGTGTGGCAGAATGGAGCCTGGGAAGAGAAGAAAGCAGTGTATGGAAGCTCATTTCTCAGTATGTAAATTAAATAAAAGATAAGTTAAAAAACGGCTTCTCATTGCATATAGATAGAATATGTGAAGGGAGGTCGTTTTTTTGCAAAGAAAAATCAGGTTGATGATAGGAATCCTGATTATGACAGGGCTTATCGCAGGTTGTTGGAAAGTTTCGAAAAACTTACAGAAAGAATTAAAAGAAGAAATGGAGACAATCGGAGAAGCAGAAAAGTCAGACCGGATAGTTGTTTTAGATGCAGGACATGGTGGTACTGATTCGGGGAAGGTCGGAATCAATGGAGTGAAAGAAAAAGATATCAATTTAACGATTACGAATTCTGTAAAGAAAATTTTGGAAAAAGAAAATATACAGGTAATCATGACCAGAGAAACAGATAAACAGCTTGCGCAAAGTAAAGTAGAAGACTTGAAATACAGAGTAAAGATTATGAATGAAACGTCTCCTGTATTGGCGGTCAGTATACATCAGAACAGTTATCATGAAGAAAATGTTTTCGGTGCGCAGGTCTTCTACTATCAGACATCGACGGAAGGAGAAAAGGCTGCAGGGATAATACAGGACGCTTTACAAAAGGTAAATCCTGATAATACCAAAAAGATAAAAGCAAATAATACATATTATATATTAAAAAAGACGGAAGTACCTACAGTGATCGTAGAATGTGGTTTTCTGAGTAACTATAAAGAAGCACAGAAGCTGGTTACGGAAGATTATCAGAAATCAGTAGCAGAAGCAGTGGCAGAAGGAATTTTGTCTTATATAAAAGAAAATGAATAGCAGAAGAGAAACAGTTTTTTTTTAGAACAAATAATGATATAATAACATTTATGGAAACGATTATTAGAAAAATAGATAAAAACCAAATAAACCAGGATGTAATAGAAGAAGCGGGAAATGTATTAAAACAAGGAGGTCTTGTTGCATTTCCTACGGAGACGGTTTACGGACTTGGGGCGGACGCATTAAAAGAGGAGGCGGCAAAGAAAACATATGCAGCAAAAGGACGTCCATCAGATAATCCGTTGATTGTTCATATTGCAGACTATGAGGATCTGAAAAAAGTGGCGGTGAATATTCCACCGGAGACAGACGCACTGGCAGCACATTTTTGGCCAGGTCCGCTGACGATGATATTTGAAAAAAGTGAGAGTGTACCTTACGGGACAACCGGAGGATTAGATACGGTTGCAGTTCGTATGCCAAGTGATCCAATTGCAGCGGCATTGATCCGGGCAGCAGGTGGATTTGTTTCAGCACCGAGTGCGAATACATCCGGGCGTCCGAGTCCGACGACAGCAGAGCATGTGCGGGTGGATCTGGAAGGTAAGATTGATATGATCCTGGATGGAGGTGCGGTAGATATCGGATTGGAATCTACAATTCTTGACATGACGGTAGAGCCGCCGATGATTTTACGTCCGGGTGCAATTACAGCGGATATGTTTGAAGAGGTAATCGGACCGGTCGGTGTTGATGAGACATTGGTTAACAGTGAAAGCAAGCAGGCGCCGAAAGCTCCGGGAATGAAGTACCGACATTATGCACCGAAGGCGAAAATGATGATTGTGGAAGGAAATATAAGAGAAGAGATTCTTGCAATTCGTCAGCTTGCCTATGCCGCGCATAGGGAAGGGAAGGAAGTCGGAATCATTGCAACGGGGGAAACAGTTCAGTTCTATAATTATGGGATTGTGAAGAATATAGGAACCCGTGAGAATGAGAATACTATTGCAAGAAACCTTTATCGAGTGCTTCGCGAATTCGATGAAGAAGACGTTGATCTGATTTATAGTGAATCTTTTGCTATGAACGGAATAGGAAAGGCAATTATGAATCGTCTTGAAAAGGCGGCAGGACATATGCACCTGCAGGCAACAGAAATCACAAAGAAGCAGAAGTATCGCAGAGTGATTTTTGTCAGCGAGGCAGATTCGGCAGTAGGACCAATGGCGGCAGAATTACTATGTCACCAGGATCTTGAGCAAGAGTATATTATTGAATCCGGCGGACTGGTTGTGCTTTTCCCTGAACCGGTAAACCAGAAGGCAGAGGCAATTATGAAGAGCGCGCAGATGACGTTGGAAAATCATGTGTCAAAGCAGTTTGATGGCAGCAATCTACAAGGAGATACACTTGTATTGACATTGAATGAGACAATTAAGAACAAAGTTCTTTCGGATTATGAAAACGTAAAAAATGTATATACAATAAATGAATTTGTTGGAGTATCAGAAGAACTTCCAAATCCTTATGGAAAGCCCCTGACAGCGTATGGAGAATGTTTTGAGATACTCACAGGGCTTATAGATAAACTTGCAGACAAACTGAATTCATATGCAAAAGGAGAAGAATAATGTCGGATAAAAGAACAGATTATTTATCGTGGGATGAATATTTTATGGGCGTAGCAATGCTTTCCGGAATGCGATCAAAAGATCCGAATACACAGGTTGGCTGTTGTATCGTAAGTCAGGATAACAAGATTCTTTCCATGGGATATAATGGTCTTCCGATGGGATGTTCTGATGATGAATTTCCATGGGCGCGCGAAGGCGAAGATCCGTTAGAGACAAAATATGTATATACAACACATAGTGAATTGAATGCAATTTTGAATTACAATGGCGGAAGTCTTGCGGGAGCAAAACTTTACGTATCTCTTTTTCCATGCAATGAATGCGCAAAAGCAATTATTCAGGCAGGAATTAAAGAAGTTATTTATGATTGTGACAAATACGCGGATACAACGGGAGTGAAAGCATCAAAACGAATGATGGATGCAGCAGGAGTGAGATATCACCAGTACCATCGAACAGGCAGAAAAATTGAATTTGAGATATAAAAAATACAGGTACGCTTGCATTGCGCTTGCGTACCTGTTTCAAAGAAGAGGGAGATAGAAGAAATGATTCGGACAATACGTGTAGAAGAAATAACAAAAAACATCAAAGAAATGTGCATTGAAGCAAATCATTTTCTGTCACCAGATATGGCAGAGGCAATGAAATGTGCAGAAAAGAATGAGGAAGCACCACTTGGAAAACAGATATTGGAACAGCTGCAAGAGAATTTGAAGATTGCAGGAGAGGATATGATTCCGATTTGTCAGGATACAGGAATGGCAGTAGTATTTCTTGAGATTGGACAGGATGTTCATCTTGAAGGAGGAGCATTGGAAGATGCGGTAAATGAAGGGGTACGTCAAGGCTATGTAGAAGGTTATCTTCGTAAATCAGTTGTTGGAGATCCGTTGATCCGTGAGAATACAAAGGATAACACTCCGGCAGTTCTGCATACAAGAATTGTAGATGGAGACCAGGTAAAGATAAAAGTAGCACCGAAAGGTTTCGGAAGCGAGAATATGAGTCGTGTATTTATGTTGAAACCGGCAGAAGGAATCGAAGGTGTAAAAGATGCGGTTCTTACAGCGGTAAAAGATGCCGGACCGAATGCATGCCCGCCAATGGTGGTTGGTGTTGGAATTGGTGGTACATTTGAAAAATGTGCTTTGATGGCCAAAGAAGCTCTGACACGTGAAGTTGGATCACATTCAGAAATTGAATACGTAAAAGAGTTGGAAGAAGAGCTCCTTACAAAAATAAATAGCCTTGGTATCGGACCTGGTGGACTTGGAGGGACAACAACAGCACTTGCGGTGAATATTAATACTTATCCAACACATATCGCGGGACTTCCGGTGGCGGTTAATATTTGCTGTCATGTAAATCGTCATGTGATCCGTACAATTTAATTCAACAAGCTAAGTGAAAGAGGAAAGTAAAATGGACAAGCATATAACAGTACCAATGAAGAAAGAGACCGTGGCAACACTGAAGGCAGGAGATTATGTTTATCTTACAGGAACGGTCTATACAGCAAGAGATGCAGCGCATAAAAGAATGTATGAGATTTTACAGGAAGGCGGGGAACTTCCAATTGATATTCAAGGGCAGGTGATTTATTACATGGGACCATCACCGGCAAGAGAAGGACGCCCAATTGGCTCGGCAGGACCGACGACAGCAAGCAGAATGGATAAATACGCACCTCAGCTCCTGGACCTTGGACTTGGCGCTATGATAGGAAAAGGAAAAAGAAATCAGGCGGTAATTGATGCAATTGTACGCAATGGTTCAGTATATTTTGCGGCTGTTGGTGGAGCTGGGGCGCTTCTTTCAAAATGTATCACATCTTCAGAAGTGGTAGCGTATGACGATCTTGGGACAGAAGCGATCAGAAAACTGACAGTTGAAAATTTTCCGGTTATTGTAGTAATAGATAAAGACGGGAATAATCTTTATGAAACAGCAATTAAGGATTATTGCAGGATGGAGGAGAATGCATGAGAAGAATTCTACTGATGGTATTGCGGAATCTTTTGATCGTGCCGGGGGGATGGATTAAACTCTGCTATCGGGCTTCCCATGTGGATAAATATACAGAAGAAGATAATTATGAATTTTTGCGTTGGATTGTTTTTCGTGCAAATAAAGGCGGAAATGTAACAATCGATGTACATGGGCAGGAGAATATTCCAAAGCAGGACGGATTTATGTTTTTTCCAAATCATCAAGGCTTGTATGATGTATTGGCAATTGTTGAAGCGTGTACGCACCCTTTTTCTGTTGTAGCTAAAAAAGAAGTGGAAAACGTTCCGTTTTTAAAACAGGTATTTAAAATCATGAAAGCATTTATGATTGATCGTGAGGATGTCCGTCAGGCAATGAAAACCATTACAAGTGTGACAAAAGAAGTTGTATCAGGGAGAAATTATCTTATCTTCCCAGAAGGAACGCGTTCAAAAAATGGAAATAATGTCGGTTCTTTTAAAGGGGGAAGCTTTAAAGCAGCAACCAAAGCAAAGTGTCCGATTATTCCGGTAGCACTTGTTGATTCTTTTAAACCGTTTGATACAAACAGTACCCGACCGGTGACGGTGCAGGTGCATTTTCTGAAACCGATGCTTTATGAAGATTATAAAGATATGAAGACTGTGGAAATTGCTGCTGCAGTAGAACAGCAGATCCAGGAAACAATCAATAAGAACCTGACGAAAGAAAAGGTAGAAGAGAAATGCTAAAGGAATGCTTGGATCAAGTTAGAAAAACAGCCCCTGTGGTGCATAACATAACAAATTATGTAACAGTGAATGATGTTGCGAATGTGATTCTTGCATGTGGTGGCAGTCCAATTATGTCAGATGAGCCGGAAGATGTAGCGGACATTACATCTATATGTGGAGGGCTGAACATTAATTTGGGAACATTACATAAAACGAGTATTGAGGGAATGATTAAAGCCGGGCATCGCTCTAATGAACTGGGACATCCGGTATTATTGGATCCGGTGGGAGCAGGAGCAAGCAGGTTCAGGACGGAGACGGCATTAAAATTAATAAAAAAGATAAAGTTTTCTGTGATTCGGGGCAATGTTTCAGAAATTAAGACGCTGGCTTATGGAAGCGGAAGTACAAAAGGTGTAGATGCTGATCTTACAGAAGCTGTTAATGAAAGAAATTTGCAACAGAGCATATCGTTTATTAAAGGTTTTGCGAAAAAGAAAGAAGCAATTGTTATAATTACAGGAGCAATAGATCTTGTGACAGATGGCGAGAAATGCTATGTGATTAGAAATGGACGTTCGGAAATGGGAAGAATAACTGGCACGGGATGTCAGTTATCCGGTATTACGACCGCTTTTTTGGCGGCAAATCCGAAAAGAAAACTGGAAGCTGCTGTGGCAGCAGTTTGTATGATGGGCGTTGCCGGTGAAATAGCATGGACGAGAATGCAGGAAGGTGATGGTAACGCTACATATAGAAATAGAATTATTGATGCCGTCTATAATATGACAGGAGAAGAACTGGAGAAAGGGGCTAAGTATGAGCTTTACTAAGGAACAATTAAGGGAACAGATGTTGCTGTATGCTGTTACGGACAGACATTGGCTGAATGGGCAGACACTTTATGAACAGGTTGAAGAAGCGTTGAAAGGTGGCGCTACCTTTATTCAGTTACGTGAAAAAAATCTGACAGAAGAAGAGTTTTTAGAAGAGGCAAGAAAGATACAACAGTTATGCAAAGAATATAGAGTTCCGTTCATAATTAATGATAATGTGAAGCTTGCGAAGGAAATTGATGCGGATGGAGTGCATGTTGGGCAAAGCGATATGGAAGCGCTTGATGTAAGAGCGCAGCAGGGAGAAGATAAAATCATAGGCGTCTCTGCACGGACAGTAGAGCAGGCTTTATTAGCCGAAAAGCACGGGGCAGATTATCTGGGGGTTGGAGCGGTGTTTCAAACAGGAACAAAAACAGACGCACGGGAAGTAGAACACAGTGTGTTGAAGGAAATCTGTACTAAAGTTGATATTCCGGTTGTTGCTATAGGAGGAATTACACAAGATAATGTAAAAGAGCTTTCGGGTAGTGGAATTAATGGTGTTGCAGTGATCAGTGCAATCTTTGCCCAAAAGGATATTGAGACAGCAACTGCGAAGCTGAAAAGCTGCGTAGAACAGATAGTTTAAAATTTTGTTAAAAAATGAAAAAAAGTGATTGACAAGATGACAGTGTATTGCTATAATAAATTTCGCACTGTTGGTGCACACAATTGAACAAAGCTATAGATTCTATAGTAGAATTCAGTGTACGGAGAAATACTCAAGAGGCTGAAGAGGCGCCCCTGCTAAGGGTGTAGGTCGGGCGACCGGCGCGAGGGTTCAAATCCCTCTTTCTCCGTTTAACTTAAATCAAAAGAGCGGGACGACAGAAGTCTGGCGACTTCTCCTGATTTTGAAGAAAGTTAAAAATCATGTAAAAAGAAAATAAAAAAACTTCAAAAAAGTTCTTGACTTTCTAAAAAATACATGATAATATAAATGAGCTGATTCGCTGAAACAAAGCGAAGAGGTGAAAAAACAAAAAACTTCAAAAAAGTTCTTGACAAAGCGAAATGCTTATGATAAAATAAATGAGCTGTCGCAAATGAACAAAGCGAAGTAAGAACCTTGATAACTGAACAATAGACAACAACAACCCTTGAAAATTTCTTTAAGAGAAGATTTTTAAGAACGGTTTTTAAACAAACCAAAACAACAGTAAAAAGGGAAGAATTAGCTAGTTAGTTGGTTCTGAACTGGATACAAACACTTTTAACGAGAGTTTGATCCTGGCTCAGGATGAACGCTGGCGGCGTGCTTAACACATGCAAGTCGAACG
>ENA-OWNQ01000056-OWNQ01000056.1-gut-metagenome-genome-assembly--contig:-NODE-56-length-108827-cov-15.122676_pt1 | contig 108827 bp, 98 predicted proteins | sample MGYA00248252_ERZ651782 | MGnify/ENA primary metagenome ERZ651782 (study PRJEB26908, sample SAMEA4031705) | gut metagenome | biome: gut; feature: normal infant; material: stool | place: China | collected... | reverse complement strand
TTCCGAAAGCCGTCCAGATGACCCCGCTGATACTCCCACGCCGTGCGGACGTCCAGCAGCGTCGCACTGCCATCGCAGGGCAAGTCCTCAACATCATTCCAATGGAACTGCTGCACTTTCCAGCTCTCCAAATCCTCGATCATAAAACCGGCCATATTGACCGGATCCTTGGCAGAGGAATAGGGCGGCGCATAGGAAAGGTCAAGTTCCGTCAGTTCCAAAGCTTTCATTTTTGCGCGAATGGCCGTTGCCAGTACATCAATACGCTTGTCCACGCCCTCGCCGCCAACGATCTGCGCACCCAGCAGCCGCAGGCTTTCTTTTTCATATAGTACTTTCATTGCCATTGACCGTGCGCCGGGATAATAGGCAGCGTGGGATGCCGGGAAAAGTACGACTTTGCCGTAAGCGATTCCTGCTGCCTGCACTGCCTTTTCATTGATCCCCGTGGAGGCCGCTGTCAAGCCGAACAGTTTCAGAACAGACGAGCCCTGAGAGCCGTGAAAGTGGCTATTGCCGCCGCAGATATTGTCAGCGGCAATGCGTCCCTGCTTGTTGGCGGGTCCCGCCAGCGAAATCAACGCTTTCTGCCCGGTTACAAAATGGGTGACCTCTACGGCATCGCCCACAGCATAGATGTCCGGCACGGAGGTTTCCATCCGCTCGTTGACAGCGATGCTGCCCCGGATGCCCAGCTCAAGTCCGGCCTCTTTTGCCAGATGGGTGTCCGGCGTGACGCCGATGGCCAGCAGCACCATGTCGGAGCGCAGCGGCTCACTTTCCTCCAGCAGCGTCAGCACGGAATCTCCGTCCTGCCGGAATCCGGTGACGGTTTCACCCAACCGCAGAGCCACGCCGTGTCTGCGCATTTCCACATGGACAAAGCTCGCCATATCCGTATCCAGCGGCGCTAATAGCTGCTTTGGACGTTGGATGATGGTGACGGAAACGCCCATCTCCACAAGGTTCTCCGCCATTTCCAGACCGATAAAGCCGCCGCCAGCCAAAACAGCGGTTTTCGGCTTCTGATCCTCTACAAAGTGCCTGATGCGGAGGGTGTCCTCCACGGTGCGCAGCGTGAAAACACGCTCACTGCTGACGCCGGAAAGCGCAGGAACCGTCGGCTTTGCGCCGGGTGCGAGGAGCAGTTTGTCGTAGGTTTCCGTGTAGACCTTTCCACTATCCAATGCGTGAACGGTGACGGTTTTCTCTGTGGGATTGATCGCAGTTACTTCCTGCCGTACCCGCACATCAATGCGAAAGCGGTCCCAGAAGCTCTCCGGAGTTTGCAGTGTCAGTTCTTCTTGCTCCTTGATCACACCGCCCACATAATACGGCAGACCGCAGTTGGCATAGGACACATAGCCGCTGCGCTCGATCATGATGATCTGGGCGTGTTCATCCAAACGGCGGATGCGGGCAGCGGCAGAAGCACCGCCCGCCACACCGCCTACGATCACAACTTTCATCTTGCGCCCTCCACCATTGCGGCAATCTCCGACTTAGGCCGATAGCCGACCGATTTGGCAACGGCCTTTCCATCCTTGAATACGACAAGCATCGGGATGCTGGATACTTGAAAACGCATTGCCAGCTCCATCTGCTCGTCCACGTTGACCTTGCCCACCTTGAGCGTACCGCTTTTTTCTTCGGCAAGCTCATGCAGTACGGGAGAGAGCATTTTGCACGGTCCGCACCAGTCCGCATAGAAATCCAGCAGGATGGGCTTGTCGGAATGCAGTATCTCATTTTCAAAATTCGCAGCAGTAATTTTCAGTTCAGCCATGAGAAAGGCTCCGTTCTGTTATCTTTGTTTATTCTTTGTTTTTCAGCTTGCAAATGCCCTGCGTCATGGTTCCCATCGGACAAAACGCACACCATGTGCGGGGCTTGTAGAGCACCATAACGATCAGACCCAGCAGCAGAGAGGTCAGCATGAGGCTATAAAAGCCAAAGCTGAACTGCGCCACCCAATCAGCGACTGTACCGGCTGTATAAGTCCAGCCCCACGGCACACGGAATGTCCAGAACAGCTTAATGGCCTCCCGCAGAGACGTAGCACCAGCAGCGACCAGATAGGTCTGGAACACCATGTTGCCGAACATCGTCAGGAAAAAGAGCAAAAAGGCATAGCGGAACCACTTGGAGGACATCCAGCGGGGCGTGGGCTTGCAGCGGGAACATTTAAGGTCTGTCCCCAGCTTGCTGAACAGTTGCCCCCGTCCGCAGAGGTGGTTGCAAAAGTATTTGTTCCCGCCAAAGATGGCTAAGAACAGCGGCAGAAGAAAATCGATCATGCCCAGCCATGCAAACAGGATGTTGAAAAAGCCCAGTGCAAAATAGATGATGGCATACACCCACAGGTAATCGTACCAATGCTTTGCTTTCATGCGTCAGCCCTCGCTTTCACCTCAATGCAGCCGACGGGACAGAGTTTTGCGCACTTGCCGCAGCCTACGCAGCGTTCCGCCTCCACGGCGGCGTAGCAGCCGCGGCGCACCTTGACGGCCCCCAGTGGACAGGTATTTTCGCACACACCGCAGGCGACGCACCGCGTCTTATCTATGGCAGCCAGTTTCTTTGACAGCATAGCTTTCCACCCTTAATCCTGCAAGGATTTGTAATAGAGCATACAGTGGCAGACCCCCTCGAAGCCCGGATCTGCAATTGGATTCTTGAACTCCTGGCACATACATTTGGTTGCCTCTGTGCGCTCCCTGCGGCAGGGGCAGTACCCGCCGGTGCGCTTGAGTCCTTTTCTGATGGTGCTGACAATCTCCTGATCGGGATTGAGCTTGATTTTCATGTTCGCCAGCTCTTTCTTGATTGTGGCTTTATCATACCGCAGGACAAAGTCTTTTTCTGTGACGAGGTTACATTGAAAAAAAATCCGGTGCTTTTTGAGCACCGGATTTTAAGAAGGTGAATTACGCTTTCCACAGACTGTGGAGGTTGCAGTAGGCGTAGACCGCCTCGACCTCATCGCCCTCGCAGAGCGCGAAGCAGACCTCCGGCTTTTCGCCGGGATGCAGTTCCTTACGCTGATTGCCCTGCTTGGTCTGGAGAGATACCCATTCGATGTAGTGCTCCGGCAGCATGGGGTGCTCCACGGAGCCGACCTTGACATGGACGATGCCGTTTTCCACCGTCCAGACAGGGACGTGCTTTTCCACGGCGGCATCGGTGGTGCCGGGAACGATCTCGCTCATCGGCTCGCCGCAGCAGACAACAGGGACGCCTGCGTCCTTAACTTTGGCAATGATGTTACCGCAATGCTTGCAAATGTAAAACTTCTGCTCCATGATAATTCTCCTTTTCTTTCTTTAATAGTTTTCTGCGTGAATTTCAAAATAGCTCTGGGGATGGTTGCAGGTGGGGCAAACCTCCGGGGCCTTCTCGCCCACGACGATGTGACCGCAGTTGCGGCACTCCCACACCTTGACCTCACTCTTGGCAAAGACCTCTGCCATCTCCACATTGTGCAGCAGGGCACGGTAGCGCTCCTCATGGTGCTTTTCAATGGCGGCTACCAGGCGGAAACGCTGGGCCAGCTCATGAAAGCCTTCCTCATCGGCAGTTTTGGCAAAGCCATCGTACATATCCGTCCACTCGTAGTTCTCACCCTCAGCGGCGGAGAGAAGGTTTTCTGCGGTGTCGCCAATGCCGTTCAGTTCTTTGAACCACAGCTTGGCGTGCTCCTTCTCATTATCAGAGGTTTTGAGGAACAGTGCCGCGATCTGCTCAAAGCCTTCCTTCTTGGCCTTGGATGCAAAATAGGTGTACTTGTTGCGTGCCTCGGACTCACCGGCAAAGGCAGCCATCAGGTTTTTTTCGGTTTGAGTTCCTGCGTATTTCGTTTCTTTCATGGTGGATACTATGAGTGATTTTGCCGTCCACAGCTTCATAAAGCTTGAACTGCTCGGTGTGACCGAAGTGCTGAAAGATTTGACCGTTTTCATAGGCAACTGCAATTTTCATAATAGAATCTCCTTTGCAAGTTTTGCCTGATTTTTCCATGTTGGCTCTCTGCATCCGGCAGCAACGGCCGCAGTGAGCTGCCTCCTGTCCTCCGCAGATGCGGTAGTTTCCCCCGGTGATGTGCAGCGGTTTCCCGTGGACAAGACACGCTGCGATCTTGCTCCGTGCGCTTTCGTAAATCTCCTGCACGGTAGAGCGGGAAATGTCCATTTGAGCGGCACACTGCTCGTGGGTTTGCTGCTCCAAGTCAACCAGCCGAATGACCTCGTATTCGTCTAGCGTCAGCAGGATCGGCTCGGTATTCTCGCACCCGTTGGGACAGAATGTATCGACCTGTGGTACGCCACAAATTTGACGGCACCGTGGCGGTCTTGGCATGGGAGCTTTCCTCCCTTTGTATTCGGTATATTCCGATTGTAGCACTTTGAGCAGAAAAAAGCATTTTTTCAAAAGCTGCTACATTTTCCGTCCTCATATGTGTACCGGCTGATATTCGGAGTCGAATGCTACATGTGAGCCTTGTTCGTAATGCCCACCGATCATGACCGTAGCGGCAGTCACAGCATCCACATGAAAGCGTTCCCGGTAATGCTTGCATTTTCGTAAAAAAACGTTATAATTGAATCAGTTAAATCAAAGGAGGTATCAAATCATGAAATCACATAAATACTGGTCCTTAGGCGCACTTTTCTGTATGTTGGGATGCATTTATTCTGGAATCAAAAAATCTATGACTGCGCATAAATACTTTGCCTATTCTTCACTGCTTTGTATGGGTATGTCCATTTATTCCGGTCACAAACTGGTTTCTCCAAAGAAGAAAAAAATCACTAAATCAAATAATAGTGAGAATAGTTAAACAAAAAATTTCCTTTATTCATCAAAGACAAAGTTGCTGGAGAATTTTTTTCTCCAGCAACTTTCTTTCATAGAGAAAACGCTGGGAGAGATCTCCCAGCGCAAGCAGCCCTAATCACAGTACCGACGTGTGCCAAGCCAAAGTGGACCCAGTACCCACAACCAAGGCAGTGAAAACGTTCTCGTCACTTTTAATACCGTAAGCACCAGCGTTAAAGCATACAAGAGGCTCATTGTAATTATTTCGGAACGGTCAGGTTTCTTATCCATACGCAGACCACCTCGAAAATCCGGTCACATCTGCGAAATAGTATAAAAGTCAGTATGCTTCATCCGGTTCGGTAGGTGCTGCGGTAATATCGCGGTAGAAAGTGGCCCATGCAGCTTCCTCATAGGGGCGTACAAAAAAGAAGCCAATGCTCAATGGAATTGTCAGCAGAAGAACAAGAGAAATCGCCAGAGCCTCTGAACCGGTGAAATATTTGAGAACCAGAAAACCCTCGGCATACAGTGGCACCGAACAGAGCAGCTCCCAGCCAATGAAGCTGAAATCCAGACAGAACAGCCGCCATTTGTTGCCATTCATGATCCGCCGGGATTCTGTGATCGCTTCATTTGCGGTCAGCGAAGGATGCTCGGACATGATGTAAGGTGTCATCGCATAGCTGTATGTTTTCACGATTCCCGGAATTACCAACAACAGCGACCAGAGGGCGATATACAGACCCTGCAGGAATTTCATGCAGAAGCCATCCCACAGACGGTCTTTCTGAGAGAACAAATCCGAGATGGCAGCATCCTTTCCATCTACAAGGTTCGAATTAAAATGAGCATATCCCAGTTGAGCTGCACCGCCCACGATCAGTTGGAGGACTGCCCACAGAACAATGCCGGCAAGCAGAACAGCAAGCAGCCGACCGCCGTTGGGCTGGGAGAACAGTTCAAAATGGATGTCCTTTGCCTGATTGGAATTGGATACGGCACTGTTGGAACTGCTCACAATGGTAGCACCGAGCGCACTGGCGGCAATACCTGTCAAAACAGCAGTTTTCCATTTTCCGCGCAGGGCATCGAGAGCGAGCATACGATAGTCGGCAGATACTTTCATAAAAGCAACCTCCTGTCTGAAAACGGCAAGGATTTGTGAAATAGGAAGATGATATGCCACTTTAATTTAGATACGTTTGAAAAGCTGAAAAAATTGCAGCATGAATGAAAAAGAGGCTGTTACACCGGTTTTATCCTTGTGCAACAGCCCCTTCCTTTACTTCAGCAGCTTGTCCAGTTCATCATATTGCATTACTGGAGCTTTGCAAGGATTTCTTCAGCCGTCATACCGCTGGCAAGCAGCTTCTTCAGCACATCTTCTGCTTCGCCCTTCTTTGCTTCTTCTGCTGCCTTTGCTTCGGCGGCAGCTTTTTTGTTTTCGGCTTTGGCAAGTTCCTTGGTGGCGGCTTTCAATTCTGCTTTCTTGGCTTTCAGCTGCGTCTTCAGATCATCGAGATTTGCAGTCAACGTAGCAACCTCAGATTCGATTTTCTCTTTTTTTGCGGCCTTTTCTGCAATGACTGCTACATAATCAACGCTGGCCTTTACAGTACGAGCCTTATTCTTGCTTCCCTTGGGTCTTGCCATAATAATTTCCTCCCATAAAGTGAAATAATTTGATACTTACAAGTATATTTCCAAATAGTCAGAATTGCAATAGGTAACATGAGCCGTCTTCAACTGCCAATGCAAATCTTATTCGGTATGCCCGAAGATCGTCGCAAATGTATTCCTTCAATGGTAACAATCATGGAGATTAGTGTTTACAAAAAAGCGCAGAAGGCTTCCTTTGAGAAACACCTTCTGCGCCTTTTGTTTTACATTGCGATCCAGCCCAGAGCATTTGCCACAGAGCTGATCAGGATAATAGCCGCAAAGATGGGGCACAGATACTGGATCATGAAGTTGAAGATCTTTTTGCGGCGGAAGGGCTTGCCGTCCAGCGTCACCTCTTCTTCGATCTTCTGTACGCCGATCACGCGGGACACCAGCAGGCAGATAGCAATGGCTGCAATGGGCATCATGACAGAGTTGGTGAGGAAATCGAAGAAATCCAGAAACTGCATTCCGAACACCGTCACGCCCGCCAGCGGGCCATAGCCCAGTGCCGAAAGGCTGCCCAGCGCCACCATGATCAGGCCGATCAGTGCCGTTGCGCGCTCGCGGCTCCAGCCCAGCTCGTCCTCAAAGGTGGAGACAGCGCTCTCGGTCAGGGCAATGGAGCTGGTCACGGCTGCAAACAGCACCAGCAAAAAGAACAGGATGCCCACCACATGGCCAAAGCCCATGCTCTCGAACACCTTGGGAATGGTAATGAACATCAGCGCCGGACCGGCCTGCAGGGTGTCCGGGTCGCCGCCGGAGAAGGAGAACACCGCCGGAATGATCATCAGGCCCGCCATAATGGCAATGGCCGTGTCAAACACTTCCACGTTCTCGGTGGATTCCTCAATGGAGACATCCTTTTTCATATAGGAGCCAAAGGTGACCAGAATGCCCATAGCGATGGACAGCGAATAGAACATCTGGCCCATGGCCGTGACCACCGTCATCCAGGAAAAGTTTGCCACGTTCGGCACCAGAAAATACTTCACACCTTCCAACGCACCCGGGCGCGTGACCGAATAGCCCGCAATGACCACCGAAAGCACCACCAGCACCGGCATCATCACCTTGGAAACACGCTCCACGCCGTTACGCACACCTGCAAAGATGATGGCCAGCGTAAAGACCGTGAAGATCAGAAAGCACACCTCTGCCGACAGTCCGCTGGAAATGAAATTGGAAAAGTAGCCGTCCTGCGAAAGCTCACTGCCATGGCCGCTGATATACTCCGACAGATAGCGGATGACCCAGCCGCCGATGACCGAATAGTACGGCACGATCAGAATGGGAATGACCGCATTGATCCAGCCGCCGAACCGCAGGCCGCCCTTTTTGCCAAAGGCTCCAAAGGCACCCACCGGGCTTTTGTGGGTCATGCGGCCCAGTGCCGTTTCGGCCACGATCATCGTGTAGCCAAAGGTGGCGGCCAGCACGATGTACACCAGCAGAAAAATGCCGCCGCCGTATTTCGCGGCGAGGTACGGAAACCGCCAGATGTTGCCCAGACCCACCGAAGCGCCTGCGGCCGACAGCACAAAGCCGATCTTGCCGGAAAAGGCGCTGCGCTTTTGTTTTTGCGTATCCATGATTTAATTCCTCTTTTCCTATATTCCTGTACATAAGTGGTCTTAGTGTACCATATCTGTCCGTCAAATACAACGGTCCCGCCTGTTTGCGTGCAAAAAAAAACAAACAGCGCCCCGCAAGGGAGCGCTGCCTGTTTTTATAAGAGGTATACGCGTTGCTCTCAGAAGATGCTGTAGCCCAGCAGCTGCGGCAGGGCGGTGGTAAGCGGGCCCCACAGGCTGATGGAGATCAAAACGATCACGTTGCAGATCACGTAGGGCGCTGCGCCCTTGAAGATCTCAATGATGGGCATACGGTTGATCTTATTGCAGGCGTTCAGGCACATGCCGACCGGCGGGGTGACCAGACCGATGGCCAGACCGGTGATCATCATGGCACCGAACTGCAGCGGCGAGAAGCCGTACTGCACCATGACCGGCAGCAGGATGGGAGTGAGCAGCAGGATGGCCGGGCTGACGTCGATGAAGGTGCCGATCATCAGGATCAGCACATCGAAGATCAGCGCAATGGCCCATGCGGGCATGTTCAGGGACATGAAGAAGGCACCCACCGTCTGCGGCACCTTCTGCATGGTCAGCACCCATGTGAAGATGGTGGTGAAGCCGATGATGAGCATGATGGAGGAAGAAGAGATCAGGGTCTTTTTCAAAGCCTCCCAGACACCCTTCCATGTCAGCTCCTTGTAGACGAAGAAGCCCACCAGCATGGAATACAGCACGGCCACACCGGCACTTTCGGATGCAGTGCACACGCCGAAGGAAACGCAGATGATGATGAACAGCGGCATGATGAGGGCAGGGATGCCGGAAAGCAGGCTCTTGGCGGCGCGCTTGCCGTCAAACTTGACCTTTTCCGGATGCCAGCCCTTCTTGGCGCTGATGATGTACACCAGCACCAGCTGGGTCAGACCGATCAGGATGCCGGGCACGGCACCTGCCACGAACAGCGCACCCACCGATGCACCGGAGATCATGGAGTAAACGATCATGGGTGTGGAGGGCGGGATGATCATGCCCATGGTAGAGGATGCCACCGTGATACCGGCAGAAGCTTCCGGCGGGTAGCCTTCCTTCTCCATGGCGGGGATCAGGATGGAACCCAGAGCCGAGGTATCGGCCACAGAGGAACCGGAAATGCCGCCAAAGATCATGGAAGCCACAATGTTCACTTCGCCCAGACCGCCGCGGATGGGCCGCAGCAGTTCCATGCAGAAGTTAATAATGCGCTGGGTGATGCCACCGGTGTTCATCAGTTCGCCAGCCAGCATGAACAGCGGCATGGCGATCATCAGCTCACTGTAGGCACCGTTCCACACGCGCTGCGGCAGCATGGTAATAAAGGTAGGTGCATAGATCAGGATGTAGGTCACACAGGAAGCGCCGATGGCGAAAGCCAGCGGGATGCCCAGCGCGGCAAAGAAGATCAGCAGCACCAGAAGAATGAGCATTGCCATAGTTGTGTATTCTCCCCTTTCCGCTTATGCGTCGTCACGGCTCAGCGCCTGATTCTTGGGCGCAAAGTAGGAAATGTCGGCCTTGTAAAGGGTGATGATCTTGATCACGACGCAGATGGCACAGATGATGCCGCACACCGGCATGATGCCGTACATATACATCATGGGGATCTCCATGCCCTGACTGATCTGCTTACCGGCAACGCCCACATACTTGAAGCCCTGATAGGTGAACACCAGCACCACGGCCAGCACGATGAGGTAATTGACGATAGCCAGCCAGCGCTTGCGGGCAGGCTTGACACCGTCGTAAAGGATGTCGATCATGACGTGCTCGTCCTTGATCACGTTGATGCCCATGCCCCAGAAGGTGGTAAAGGCAAACAGGGTGGTGTTGAACTCTGCCAGCTGCTTCCAGCTCAGGGAGAAGCAGTAGCGCGCAATAACGGTAAAGATCACAAGAGCCGCCAGCAGTGCCATGGCGATCACGCCGATGGTAAAATACACGTCGAACAGCTTTTTCCCGAATTTTTTAAGGTTTTCGATGGTGCTCAGCCCCTTTCGGTTATTTTACAACTTTTTCCATCGGCCTGTTACAGCAGAGGGCAGCCCGCAGGCTGCCCTCTCGCCTTTACCGTAACATGGCCGTTTTTGCCTTTGGTCGTTTCTGCTTATGCCTTTGCGACGATATCCTGCATCTCCTTGATCTCGTCGGCGGTGCAGATACCCTCGGTGACACACTGGTCGTACACGGACTGCACAGCGGTCTGGAAGGCCTTCAGCTCATCGGCAGAGGGCTCGTAGACTTCGCAGCCGGAATCCACGATGGTCTGCTTTGCGGCGCTGGAGTTCTTGTCGATCAGCTCGTCGTTGTACTCGCCCATCTTGGTGGCGCACTCGGTAATGATATCGCGGTACTCCTCGGGCAGGCTGTTCCACCATGCTGCGTTCACATAGAAGGGGTCCGGATGGAACTGGTAGTTGACCTCGGTGAAGTACTTCTGCACTTCATAGAACTTCATGCCCTCCACGTTGACCCAGGGGTTCTCCTGACCGTCTGCAACGCCGGTCTTCAGGCCCATGTACAGGTCGGAGTACGGGATGGTGGTGGTGGTAGCACCCATTGCCTGGAAGGTCATGTCAATGGTCTTCATGCCGTTGGTGCGCATCTTCAGGCCCTTCAGGTCTGCGGGAGCCTTGATGGGGTGCTTGGAGTTGGAGAACTGGCGGTAGCCGCCTGCATCGCACAGGTTAATGATGACAGTGCCCGTCTCGCCCTCGGCCTCAGCGCACACCTTCTGTGCCAGATCGCTCTGCAGCAGAGCCGTGACCTGCGCACGGGTGTTGGTCAGGAAGGGCAGGGTGAACATCAGCAGACGGGGGCTGAAGTCGAACTGACCGCCGCGCATGCCCTGCACGGTGCCGGCCACGACCTGCTCCAGCATCTCCTTCTCGGTGCCCAGCTGGCCGTTGCCGTAAACTTCGATCTTCACATGGCCGTTGGTGGCCTCTGCCACATCGGCGGCAAACTGCTCCATGGAAACAAAGCGGGGGTTGCCCTCGGGCTGTGCATGACCCACGGTCATGGTGAAGTCGCCCAGAGAAGCAAACTTGTCCTCACCGGCTGCAGCAGCGCTGGCTGCGGTGCTGGTGGATGCTGCGCCGGAAGCAGCCGGAGTGGATGCACCGGAACCGCCGCAGGCTGCCAGAGCACCTGCAGCTGCCATTGCACCAGATACCTTCAGGAAATTGCGACGAGAGATCTTTTTCATAATCTTCCTCCTTGTTTCAGGGGCACCGTTTTGCCTCATACGCCAGCAAAGTTTTTAGCGATCCCCTGTATACAGCATTTTCATTGCACGCTAATCGTAACAGAAAATTCACATCCGCACAAGAGCCAAACTTCACCAACTTCGCAAAGTTTCTTTGTGCATAACTAACAATCTTATCCGTTTCTCGTGGAAACTGTTACAATCCGATGACACAATTCCGTTCATTTTCATCTGATATATCAATTTTTTGTCAAAAATGATAAATTTCGGAGCTTTTCCTATACTTGTATACAGGCTCTTGTATACTTCATCCTCATGCGTTGACAATCTCTTTTGGGCAGGCTAAAATAGAACTATCTTATCATCAACTGTATAAATGGAGTGTGAGCACATGGCTGAACAGCTGCATCCGGAGGACATCTACCAGACGCTGGAATATGAGATCGTTACGCTGAAGATCAAGCCCGGAGAGACCATCAGCGAAAATCAGCTGTGCAAACGGTTCGGCATTTCGCGCACACCGGTGCGCACTGCTCTGCAGCGGCTGGAGCAGAATGGCTTTGTGCAGATCATTCCCTGCAAGGGCACCATCGTCACCCCCATTGATCTGGATATCGTGGATCAGATCGTGTACCAGCGCACCGCTGTGGAAAGCATGGTGCTGCGCGATTTCATTCAGGTCTGTTCGCCCAAAGAGTACATCGAAATCAAGCACAAATATGACCTACTGGAAGAGATGGCCCAGACCATGACCGACCCGGACAATGTGGATATCAATGCCTTCCTGACGCTGGATCTGGAAATGCACGCCATCTGGTTTTGCAGCATGAACAAGTGGTACATCTGGCAGAACCTGACAAAGCCGCAGCCGGATTATTCCCGCTTTACCCGTCTGGATGTGGTGCGGGCCAACAATGTGCCGGATGTGCTGAGCGAGCACCGGGAAATTTTGCGGGTGATCCGGGAAAAAGATCTGGATGCCATTGAACCGCTGATCCGGCAGCACCTGTACGGCGGCCTGCGCCGCATGGGCACCCAGCTGTACGCAGAAAAGTACAGATCCTATTTTACCGGCATCTGAACCAATGAAAAACAGGCGCATCCGCCAGCCCTTCGGCCTTTGGATGCGCCTGTTTCGTTTTTTTGTATGATTTACTGCTTGTGGTACTTGCGGTCCTCTTCCTCGTAAACAGGGTCACAGGTCAGGTACATTCCCAGCCGGTTCAAGGTGCTGGTATCCACACCTGAGAGCAGCACGGTGGAGTGCACATCGCAGCCCTTGAGGTTGGGCAGCTGATGCATGGCCGCTGCAGCCTGCTCGTTGGAAGCAGCCGAGCTGGAAAGTGCGATCAGGATCTCGTCGGTGTGCAGGCGGGGATTCTTGCCGCCCAGATAGTTGGTCTTGAGGGTCTGGATGGGCTCAATGGAAGCTGCGCTCACAAGGTCGGTCTCCTGCGGGATGCCGGCCAGCACCTTGAGAGCATTCATCAGAGCAGATGCTGCTGCACCCAGCAGCGGACCGGTCTTGCCGGTAACAACGGTGCCGTCCGGCAGCTCAATGGCGGCAGCAGGGGCCCCGCCGGTGCTCTCGCTGCGGGCATGAGCCTGCTTTTCCACTTCGCGCTGGCCCACGGTCAGGTCGGCCTGATTCATCAGCAGTTCCAGCTTGTAGCGCTCGGTCTCCTTGACCGTGCCGGTGATCTTCTGCTCACACAGGCACTTGAAGTAGCGGCGCAGGATCTCCTTGCGGGAGGCTTCGCGGCAGACCGCATCGTCCACGATGCAGTTGCCTGCCATGTTCACGCCCATGTCCGTGGGGGACTTATACGGGCTTTTGCCAGCGATCAGCTCAAACATGGCGTTCACCACCGGGAAGATCTCAATATCGCGGTTGTAGTTGACGGTGGTCACGCCGTAGGCTTCCAGATGGAACGGGTCGATCATGTTCACATCGTTCAGGTCGGCTGTAGCGGCCTCGTAGGCCAGATTCACCGGGTGCTTGAGGGGAATGTTCCAGATGGGGAAGGTCTCGAACTTGGCGTAACCGGCCTTCACGCCGCGCTTGTACTCGTGGTACAGCTGGGAAAGGCAGGTGGCCATTTTGCCGCTTCCGGGGCCGGGGGCCGTGATGACCACCAGCGGGCGCTGGGTCTCGATGTAATCGTTCTTGCCGTAGCCCTCGTCGCTGACGATGCGGGCCACATCGTTGGGATAGCCGGGAATTTTGTAGTGGCGGAAGGTGCGGATGCCCAGACCGTTCAGCCGCTTTTCAAAGGCCTCCACCTCCGGTGCAGCGGCGTACTTGGTCACGCACACGCTGCCCACATACAGGCCTACTTCCTGGAAGGCATCGATCAGACGCAGCACATCCAGATCGTAGGTGATGCCGTAGTCGCCGCGGATCTTGTTGCTGATGATGTCCTCGGCGCTGATAACGATGACCACCTCGGCCTGATCCTTCAGCTGCAGCAGCATCTGCAGCTTGGAATCGGGCTGGAAACCCGGCAGTACGCGGGATGCATGGTAGTCATCGAACAGCTTGCCGCCGAATTCCAGATAGAGCTTGTTGTCAAATTTCTTGATGCGCTCGCGGATATGTTCTGACTGCATCGAGAGATATTTGTCGTTGTCAAATCCAATTTTCATCGTTCGTTTCCTTTTCCTCTTTGCTGTGCCCGGCACACCGCACCGGAACTTTTCCATAACAGAAACAGTATACCACACTCAAAAACCGGGTGCAATCCAAAAGGAGGCCCGTGCGGCTTTTTTCCAGCAAATGCGGTGTTTCGCGCTGTTCTTTGCTGCATTTTTTGTGAAAATGGTTCTTGCCGCGTTATTGACAGCGGGTGTATCATGTTATATCTGATGGCTCATGCTGGACAAAGTACACACCAGCGTCTCTATAATGAAGACCGAAAAAGGCACTGCCCGCAAACGGCAGACCTCTTACCGGCAATTAAATTTCAAAAGAAAAGTAACCGCCTGGATTGGAAGTCGTGGGCGGTTACTTTTTCTTTTTATCCTTCTGATCCTTCGCGCGATCCTGCGTGATACAGCAAGCCCCCGGGTCTCCCCGGGGGCTTGCTGCGGCTTTATGAAGTATCTCGAATATGGAGAGAATGGCGTTTATTCTGCGTCGGTACGGTTTTTCTTGAGCAGGCTCAGGATCACAGCACCCAGCACGCTGCCCACAGCCAGCGCCACACAGTACAGAGCGGTATGGTCCACGACTGGGAACACGAAGATGCCGCCGTGCGGTGCACGCAGAGCGCAGCCGAAGGTCATGGAGAGCGCACCGGCCACCGCTGCGCCGGCCACGCAGCTGGGCAGGACGCGCAGCGGATCTGCTGCTGCATAAGGGATCGCGCCCTCGGTGACGAAGCACAGGCCCATGACGTAGTTCACGATGCCGTTGCGGCGCTCGTCGGCAGTCCACTTCTTGGGGCAGAAGGTGGTGGACAGAGCGATGGCGATGGGAGGAACCATGCCGCCCACCATGACAGCGGCCATCACCTCATAGTTGCCGGAGGCAAGGGCTGCCGTGCCAAAGACGTAAGCTGCTTTGTTGAACGGGCCGCCCATATCAATGCTCATCATACCGGCCACGATGGCACCCAGCAGCACCTTGGAGGTGCCGCCCATGGCATTCAGGCAATCGGTCATGGCAGTGTTGATCATGCCCATGACCGGGTTGATGCCGCACATCACCGCGCCGAGGATGAGCATACCGCCCAGCGGATAGATGAGCATGGGACGGATGCCATTCAGGCTGGCAGGCAGCTTTTCGGTGATCTTTTTCAGCAGCTCGACGATGTAGCCTGCAGCAAAACCGGCCAGCAGTGCAGCAAGGAAGCCGCCGGAAACACCGGTGGTCTCACCCGCTGCAATGCCCGCAAAGTTGGTGCCGTTCATGGCCAGCACACCGCCCACAAAACCGACCGCCAGACCCGGACGGTCCGCGATGGACATGGCGATGAAGGCAGACAGGATGGGCAGCATGTAACCGAAGGCTGCGCTGCCCACCGTCTTAAAGAAGGCAGCGACCGGGGTGTTCATGCCAAAGTTGGAGGGATCGATGGTGTAATCGTCCAGCAGGAACGCCAGTGCGATCATGATGCCGCCGCCCACCACGAAGGGCAGCATGTGGGAAACACCGTTCATCAGGTTCTTGTACAGAGTGCGGCCAAAACTGTCCTTGCCGGAAGCATCCTCGGCGGCCTGTGCGCCGCCCTCGGCGTGGTAAACAGGCACCTCGCCGTGCACGATCTTCTTGATGAGCTCCTCCGGCTTGTGGATGCCATCGTCCACCCGGGTGAACAGCACCGGCTTGCCGTCGAAGCGGGCGGTCTCCACCTTCTTTTCTGCTGCCACGATGATGCCGTCGCAGTTTGCGATCTCTTCTCTGGTGAGGATGTTCTTTGCTCCATCCGAGCCATTGGTCTCCACCTTGGTGGGCAGACCCAGCTTGTCACCGGCCTTGGTCAGGGCTTCCGCTGCCATATAGGTGTGGGCGATGCCGTTGACGCAGGCGGTGACGGCCAGAATGCGGTAACCGCTCTGGGGGATCTCCTGCTGGGTGAAGCTCTCTGCGCCGAACTGAGCCTCCTCCTGTGCATCAATGCAGTCAAGGAACTCTGCAGGGGTCTTTGCGGCCTTCAGCTTTTCTACAAAGTCCTCGTTCATCAGCATCTGCATCATACGGGCCAGCATGTCCACATGCAGGCTGCCGTTTTCCGGAGCCGCAATGGCAAACAGCAGGTCGGTGGTACCGTCGTCCTCGGCATTGTACTGCACAGGGCTGCTCAGCCGCAGCGCCGCCAGACTGGGCCGGGTGACTACATTGGTCTTGGCATGGGGCACCGTGATGCCGTTGTCCACATAGGTGGAGCCCTCCGCCTCACGGGCATAAAGGGCCTTTTTGTAGGCTTCCTTGTCCGTGATGTTGCCATGGGTGGCCTGCAGCTCCACCAGACGGCTGATGATCTGCTCCTGATCGGTCAGAGCCTCATCCAGTGCGATGGACTGCGCGGTGAATAATTCCGTAATACGCATGATTTTTCTCCCTTTGTTCTTATCTCTTAGCGTCCTCGCCCTCTCAGTCCGCTTCGCGTCCAGCTCTCCCAAAGGGAGAGCCTCTGGCGAAACCGGAAACTTTGCATGGACTGCCAAAGCCTCTCCCTTTGGGAGAGGTGGCATTGCACCAGCAATGACGGAGAGGGCGAGCCATCTATCCTTTCAAATTTCCTTCATCAGTTCGTCGATTTTTTCTTTGGTGGCAAGACCCAGACTGAACGCGGTGGCGCTGCCGCAGGCTGTGCCCAGACGCAGTGCAAAGGAATAGCTCCGGGTCTGCATCCAGCCAGCCACAAAGCCGGCCACCATGCTGTCGCCTGCGCCCACGCTGTTTACGACCTTGCCCTTGGGGCAGCCGATGCGGTGCACCTCGCCATTTTCGTCCACCAGCAGGGCACCGTCGCCCGCCATGCTTACCAACACGTTGCAAGCACCCTTTTCCTGCAGGGTGCGGGCCGCAGCAATGATCTCTTCGTCCGTAGTCAGCACCCTGCCCACGATCTCGCCCAGCTCGTGGTTATTGGGCTTGATGAGGAAGGGGTGGTACTGCAGCACGTTCACCAGCAGGTCACGGGTAGCATCCACCACGGCACGCACGCCCCTGCCCTGCAGCTGGGACAGCAGCCGCTCGTAGGTATCCTGCGAAAGGCTTGCCGGGATGCTGCCCGCCAGAATGAGGATATCATCCTCGTTCAGGCTGTCCAGCTTCTTTTCCAGCTCCTGCATGGCGCTCTCCGGAATGTCGGGGCCCGCGCCGTTCAGCTCGGTCTCCTGCCCTGCCTTGATCTTGACATTGATGCGGGTCATGCCCTGTTCCAGATGCACAAAATCGGTCTTTAAACCCTGTGCAGCAAGACCGCGTTCCAGCCATGCGCCGGTCTCACCGGCCACAAAGCCCAGCGCCACGCTCTCGCAGCCCAGCTGTGCCAGCACACCGGACACATTGATGCCCTTGCCGCCCAGCACGCAGTCCTCGCCTTTGGCGCGGTTCACCTCGCCTACTTCCAGCGGTGCATCCAAACGCACCACATAGTCAATGGCCGGGTTGAATGTTACGGTATAAATCATACTTCCGTCTCCTTTACCAGCGTGAATTGTTTGTATTTGGGGTTGGGGCAGCGGTTGGTGAGAATGGCACCGCCCTGCAGGTCGGCAATGACTGCCGGGTAGATGCGGGAAAACTTGGCATCATCCACAAGGAACCAGGCTTCCCGTGCACGGTGCACTGCCGCTGCTTTCACGGCAGCTTCCTCGGGGTCCGGCGTGGTAAAACCGGCATCCAGCGCCACACCGTTGGCACCCATGAACGCCTTGGTAAAATTGTAGCGCTGCAGGCTGGTGACTGTGGGTGCACCCACAATGGCTTCGGTCTCGGGCCGCAGCAGTCCTCCGGGCAGATACACCCGGCAGCCCTTTCGGGCCAGTGCTCGGGCATGGGCCACGCCGTTAGTCACATAGCTGGCTTTGAGGGCATCCCCCGCCAGTGCGCGCACCAGCTCCAGCGTGGTAGAGCCTGCATCGATGAACACAAAATCATCGGCGTTGATGAGCTTTGCCGCCGCCTGCGCGATGCTGCGCTTCTGCTCCACAGCCTGCGACTCCTTGGCCTCCATGGTGGGTTCATCCGCCAGAAAACGGCTGTCCGGCAGGGTGGCACCGCCGTGCACCTTGTTCAGCTTGCCCAGCCGGTCCAGTTCGGTCAGGTCGCGCCGGATGGTGGATTCGCTGGTGTTCAGCGCCTCGCACAGTTCCTGCACCGTCACGGTGCGCTTGCGGTTCAGCTGTTCCATGATCAGGCTGAAGCGTTCTTCTGCCAGCATCGGCATCCTCTCCTTTGGTTTGATCTTATCTTTGACGTTTTATGACCGTTTGTGCGCTGTTTTGGTTGATCGCATCTTTATTATAGCAAATACAGTGCCAAAATCAATCACTTCCAGTCAATTTCGTTCATTTTCGTTCACAAAAATTTGTCTTTAAATTTGTGCAGGGAGCACAAAAGCTGGGATACAAGCATTTTGTGCAAACGAAAAAGCCGCCGTGCGTACCAATCGCACAGCGGCCGGAGAGATGGCTTATTGAGGAATCACTCGGCAGTCCAGTAGAAATCGTCGCCGGGCATTGCGCCGCCCACTGCCTTGGGGTCGGCATCAAACAGCACCTGCAGATAAGCGGATGCGTTGGTCTTGAGTTCGTCGCCGGTCAGGCAGACGATGTTGCAGTTGGGCAGGGCCTTCTTGGCAATGGCAGCCTTGGCCACAACACCCTGCTCCTCGCACAGAGCGGCAGTGCCGTCCAGATCGGTGTTGGCAGCTTCCACGCTCTTGGCGTAATCGGTCAGGAATGCGGCCACAACATCCGGGTGTTCCTCGGCATACTCCTTGCGCACCACGGTCACGCCGGTGATAAGCTGGGTATCCGCGACCTTGTTCCATTCCTCGGTCAGGTCGAGGGCCACACGCAGGGTGTCGTCCTGCAGGCCGGCTGCAGTCACATAGGGCTGGGGCAGAACTGCAATGGCATCCTCGGTATTGGCCATCTGGGCCGTGACCTCAGTGGCCTCGCTGTAGTATTCAATGGTCACGTCCTTGTCCGGGTCGATGCCATTGGCGTTCAGAAGATAGCGCAGCACGTACTCCGGCGTGGTGCCCTTTCCGGTGGACAGGATGGTACGGCCTGCAAGGTCTGCCATGGACTGGATCGTATCGCCGCCTTTTTCCACTACGTACAGCACGCCCAGCGTGTTGACGGCCACAGCCTGAATGCCGCCCTCCGTCTTCTGATACAGGGTGGCGGCCAGATTCGCCGGGATGGCAGCCATGTCCAGCTCGCCCTTCATCAGCAGCGGCACGATCTCATCGGCAGCGCCGTAAAGCTGCAGGTCGTAATCCATGGAAGCGGTGCCATCCTCTTCCATGCTCAGCAGGTTGACAAGGCCCATGGTGGTGGGGCCTTTCAGGCCGGCAATGCGCAGAGCATCGGTGGTGGACAGTTCCTTGGCTTCCTCACTGGAAGCGGCTTCCGAAGCAGCCTCGGAGACAGCTTCGCTGGAAGCTGCACTGGATGCAACAGAGCTGGATGCCGCACCGCCGCAGGCGGCAAGGCTCAGCGCAAGGGCCAGAGCCAGCAGCATGGATGTCAGTTTTTTCATGCGGGGTTCCCTCTTTCCTCACAAGACCGCGCCGTTTTGTGCCTGAAAATTTTGCACAGAACCATGGGTCGGTCTTTTCATATTTTTTACAAGGCAAATTTGCAAAATCATTTGCTTTGCGGGTCTAAGTTTACTATAATAGAGTCAAAAATACCGTTGCGTGTGCAACGGAATTGCAGGAGGGCTGTGGGAAGCCGGATCTTTCCCACGGAATTGTGATGAAAAACTTTCTTCCGCTGTTATGCTCCACCTCTTTATTCAATGGTCTGACCCCTGAAGAGCTGCAGACCCTGCTGGCCCAGCTGGGTTCCGTTATGCGCAGCTACGGCAAAGGCGAAGCGCTTGTTCTGGCGGGCGAACCCAACCGCAGGGTGGGCATCGTGCTGTCCGGTGAGCTGGAAGCCTACCGTCCCGGGCCGCAGGGTGCGCGCATTCCCATCACCCACATGGAACCGGGCGGCGTGTTCGGCGATGTGCTGAGCGGTTCCAGTCTGGCAAGCCCGGTCACGGTGATGGCTTCGGTGCCCTGCGAGGTGCTGCTGATCCCCTACGAGCGGCTGCTGCTTTCGGATGGCAGTCCGGCGCACCAGCAGACATTGCGCAATCTGGTGCGCACCATCAGCGATAAATATTTTTCCCTCTCCCGCCGCATCGACCTGCTGGTGCTCAAAAGCCTGCGGGCCAAAGTGTGCGCCTATCTGCTCAGTGAAGCCGAGCGGGCTGGCAGCCTGACCTTCAGCATCCCGTTCTCCCGCATCCAGCTGGCAGATTACCTGAACTGCGACCGCAGCGCCCTCAGCCGCGAGCTGAGCCAGATGCAGCGGGACGGCCTGCTGGACACCTACAAAAGCAGCTTCAAGCTGCTGGAGCCTGAGGTACTGAAGCAAATGGTGCAGTGACCATTTGAATAGCCGCCGCGTGCGCTTTGGCTGTATTCAGCTTGAATTTTATTTTTATATTTGAGTTTTAGAAAAATCTACGGATTTTCTCAAACTCTTTTTCACTGGAAGGCCGTAACCGTCAGCGGCATCATCTTGTTATTTTTAATATAGGAGTATTTTTAAATATGTCAAAACCGATTTTATGGATCGTGATCCCCTGCTACAACGAGGAGCAGGTGCTGCCCATTACAGCGCCCATGTTTCTGGAAAAGATCAGCGGCCTTGCCGCACAGGGCCTTGTGAGCGAGAAGAGCCGGGTGCTGTTCGTGAACGACGGCTCCAAAGACAAGACATGGGAACTGATCCAGAGTTTTGCCGCACAGGACGAGCACTACATCGGCATTTCCCAGAGCCGCAACCGCGGCCACCAGAACGCCGTGCTGGCAGGCTTGATGGAGGCACTGCACAGCGGCACCTGCGATGTTACCATTTCCATCGACTGCGATGGTCAGGACGACATCAACGCCATGGACGAGATGGTTAAAAAGTATCTGGACGGTGCCGAGGTGGTCTACGGCGTGCGCAGCCGCCGCGATACAGACACCTTCTTCAAGCGCTTCACCGCCGAGGGCTTTTACCATGTGATGAACGCTCTGGGCGCAGACATCGTGTTCAACCACGCAGACTACCGCCTCATCAGCACCCGTGTGCTGGAAAGCTTTGCCGACTACAGGGAAGTGAACATTTTCCTGCGCGGCATGGTGCCGCTGGTTGGCTTCAAGAGCGAGGTAGTCACCTACGAGCGCCACGAACGCCTTGCCGGTGAGAGCCACTATCCGCTGAGCAAGATGCTGGCCCTTGCCTTTGACGGTATCACCAGCCTTTCCAACAAGCCCATCCGCATCATTACCGGGGCGGGCATCGCCGTGAGTCTGGTCGGCTTTATCGGAGTCATCTGGGCCATCGTGTGTGCCGCCATGGGCAGCAGCGTGGCCGGCTGGGCCTCCATCGTGTGCATCGTCTGCTTCATGAGCGGCGTGCAGCTGGTGTGTCTGGGCGTTATCGGCGAATATATCGGTAAGATCTATATGGAGACCAAGGCCCGTCCGCGCTACATCATCAGTGAGCGCACCTGGGCCCCCTATGAAAGGAAGTATCACGGATGAGCAAACAGAGCTGGCGCGGCAGCACCCTGCTGAACCCGGAACCGCCGGTACTGGTGTCCTGCGGCGGGCTGGAAAAGCCCAATCTCATCACCATCGGCTGGACGGGCACCATCTGCACCCAGCCCAGCATGGTGTCCATCAGCGTTCGTCCGGAGCGCTACAGCCACCACCTCATCAAGGAAAGCGGACAGTTTGCCATCAATCTGCCCACCGAAGCGCTGGTGCGTTCGGTGGACTGGTGCGGCGTGAAAAGCGGCCGTGATGTGGATAAATTTGCCGCCTGCGGCCTGCATTCTGCCCCCGGCAGCGTGCTGACCGACTGCCCCATTCTGGAAGAAAGCCCGGTCAATCTGGAATGCAAGGTAACTCAGGTGATTCCGCTGGGCAGCCACGACCTGTTCCTTGCCGAAGTGGTGGCCTGTGATGTGGACGAAAGCCTGCTGGACGAAAACGGCAAGCTGTGTCTCGAAAAGGCAAAGCTCATCGTCTACAGCCACGGTGACTATCTGGCACTGGGCAAAAAGCTGGGCACCTTTGGCTACAGCGTGCGCAAGAAAAAGCCGGTAAGGCGTAAAAAATAATTTACATTTCATCGCTTGACTTTTGCCCAAAACTGCATATACTAAAGATAGGCAATGAGATGAAGGCCTGTTCCGTGGTTACCACGAAAAAACCAAAAGCCCCCCGGTACTGATACTACCGGGGGGCTTCTTGAGTTAGTGCTTACTGCCCTTGAAGAACAGGCTGTCAAGCCACTTGCACAGATAGTAGGCAACTACCTCTGCTCCGACAGTCTGTATAAATGAGATGAAGGCTTCCATTGGTTACCACCTCCTTTCCGCGGTTAGGGGAATGGAGAAGGGCCGCAGGAACAGTATAACATAAAAACCGGTATCGCGCAATTTTGACGCAATACCGGTTTTTGTGCATTTATTCGTGCTTTACGCGCTGGATCTCGCCCAGATCGTAGGGGGTGTTCTGGTAGACGTAGTAGTTCAGCCAGTTCTCATACAGCAGGTGGGCGTGGGCACGCCAGCGGAACAGCGGCGGCTTTGTGGGATCATCGTCTGGGTAGTAATTCACCGGCACATGGATGGGCAGGCCCTTGTCCACATCGCGGCGGTACTCTGAATCCAGCGTATATTTGTCATATTCCGGGTGGCCGGTGACAAAGATCTGCCGTCCGTTCTCGGTGCTCATAAGGAAGGGCCCGGCAGCATCGCTCTCGGCAAGGATGCGCAAAGCCTTACAGTTGTCCACATCCTCGCGGCTGATGCCGGTGTGGCGGCTGTGGGGCGCATAGAACACCTCGTCAAAGCCGCGCACCAAAGGGTTCGACGGGCGGGTGACCCGGTGCTCGAACACGCCGAACATCTTTTCCGGCAGCAGCTGCTTGTGCACGCCGTAGTGGTAGTACAGGCCCGCCTGTGCGCCCCAGCACACATGCAGGGTGGAGTAGACGTTCGTCTCGCTGAAGTCCATGATCTCGCACAGCTCCGGCCAGTAATCCACCTGCTCAAAGTCCATGGTCTCCACCGGTGCGCCGGTGATGATCATGCCGTCGTAGCGGTTGTTCTTCACCTCGTTGAAGTTCTTATAGAACGATTCGAGGTGTGCTGCCGAAACGTGGGTCGCCGCATGGCTGGCCGTCTGCAGCAGGGTCATGTGCACCTGCAGCGGGGTATTTGCCAGCAGACGGGCGATCTGGGTCTCAGTGGTGATCTTGGTGGGCATCAGGTTCAGGATCAGGATCTCCAGCGGGCGGATGTGCTGGGCAAGAGCGCGCTCACGATGCATGACGAAGATATTCTCGTTGTAGAGGGCATCGTAAGCAGGCAAGGTCTTGGGGATGATCAGCGGCATAGTTCGTACTCCTAACGATTTAGAATAGCCTCCGCTGACGCTCTGGCTATCTTCAGCGGAATTTATTTTTTATATTTTGCGTTTGTCGCGCCCTGCGGGGCGCTCCAAACGCGTTTTTACGAGAAGGGCCGGAACCGATAGATGCTGCTGAACTCACCTTTTAGATCTTATCCAGCGCCTGTGCAATATCTGCGATGAGGTCTTCGCTGCTTTCCAGACCGCAGCTCATGCGCACCAGCTCTGCAGGCACACCGGCGGCTTTCAGCTGCTCATCGTTCATCTGGCGGTGGGTGCTGGATGCAGGGTTCAGGCAACAGGTGCGGGCATCGGCCACATGGGTCTCGATGGCTGCCAGCTTCAGGTTCTTCATAAAGATGCTTGCAGCCTCACGGCCGCCGGCCAGACCAAAGCTGACCACGCCGCAGCTGCCGTTCGGCAAGTATTTTTCAGCCAGTGCATGGTACGGGCTGGACTCCAGGCCGCAGTAGTTCACGTAGGCCACCTTGGGATGGCTTTCAAGGAACTCTGCCACGGCCATGCCGTTGGCGCAGTGGCGCTGCATCCGGACATGCAGGCTTTCCAGACCGAGGTTCAGCATGTAGGCGTTCATGGGCGACTGCATGGAGCCAAAGTCACGCATCAGCTGCGCGGTAGCCTTGGTGATAAAGGCACCCTCTTTGCCGAAACGCTCGGCGTAGGTGATGCCGTGGTAGCTGTCGTCCGGGGTGCACAGGCCGGGGAACTTCTCGGCATGGGCCATCCAGTCGAACTTGCCGCCGTCCACGATAGCACCGCCCAGCACCGCGCCATGACCGTCCATGTACTTGGTGGTGGAGTGGGTCACGATATCCGCGCCCCACTCAAAGGGGCGGCAGTTGACCGGCGTGGGAAAGGTGTTGTCCACGATCAGCGGCACTCCGTGGGCGTGAGCAGCCTTGGCAAACTTCTCAATGTCCAGCACGGTCAGGGCCGGGTTTGCGATGGTCTCGCCGAACACCACCTTGGTGTTGGGCTGGAATGCGGCGTTCAATTCTTCCTCGGTGCACAGCGGGTCCACAAAGGTGGCTTCAATGCCCATCTTCTTCATGGTGACGGAGATCAGGTTGAAGGTGCCGCCGTAGATGGTACTGGATGCCACGATGTGGTCGCCTGCTTCGCAGAGATTGAACAGGGCAAAGAAGTTTGCAGCCTGACCGCTGCTGGTCAGCATTGCGGCCGTGCCGCCTTCCAGCTCGCAGATCTTCTTAGCCACAAGGTCGCAGGTGGGGTTCTGCAGACGGGAATAGAAGTAGCCGTCAGCTTCCAGATCGAACAGCTTGCCCATATCCTCGCTGGTGGCATACTTGAAGGTGGTGGACTGAACAATGGGGATCTGGCGGGGTTCGCCGTTGCCGGGGGTGTAACCGCCCTGCACACAGATGGTATCACGATTCATACTACATACTCCTTTACTGGGTTTGTCCATATAGCACAATTCCCCGCAGGAGTGCTGCAGCCTCCGGCGGGGAATTGAAACGTTAAATTTTAGTTCCCGTCCGGGGGCGAAATGAGGAGAGAACTCCTTCCGTCAAAGCCTTTCGGCTTTAGCAATACCGGAAAGTTTTCCTCTTCGCCAGAGGCTCCTTCTCCGAGGGAGCTGGCGCACGAAGTGCGACTGAAGGAGTTACTTCCGCAGCCGCTTATCGCTTCTGGTGGCCCAAGCAGTGCCCAAAGTCTGGAACACCTGAACCATCAGCACCAGCAAAATGACACACACGATCATGATATCGGTCTGGTAGCGGTAATAGCCGTAGGACAAAGCGATCTTGCCCAGACCGCCGCCGCCAATGACACCGGACATGGCCGAGTAGCCCAGAATCGTGGTCAGGGCGGTGGTCATGCTGGAGATCAGGCCGGGCAGGCATTCCGGGATCATCACCTTGGTAATGATCTGGAACGGCGTTGCGCCCATGCTCTGGGCGGCTTCCACCACGCCCTCGTCCAGTTCGCGCAGGCTGGTCTCCACCAGACGTGCCACGAACGGGAAGGCTGCCACCACCAGCGGAACGATGGTGGCTTTGGTACCCACCGTGGTGCCCACGATGGCACGGGTAAGCGGGAATACACAGATCATCAGGATCAGGAACGGAACACTGCGCAGGATGTTGATAACGATGTTGAGAATGTGCATCAGCCAGCCGGGCAGCGGCAGAATGCCGTCCTTATCACCGGCCACGAGCAGCACACCCAGCGGCAGACCCAGTACCAGCGCAAACGCGGTGGAAAGGACCGTCACGTAAAAGGTCTCCCAGATGGCAAAGCCGTAATCTGCAATACTCATTCGCCGGTCACCTCCTCTACCGTAATGCCGGGCTGGGCGCGCATATAGGCCGCAGCCTGCTTTGCCTGCTCCACATCAGCGGGCAGCTTGAGCAGCATGGAGCCGTAGCACTGACCGCTCAGGTCGCGGGTGTCGGCGCTGAGCACCGACACCAGAATGCCTTTTTCTGCGGCAAGGCTTGCCACCAGCGGCTTTGCCGTGGACGAACCGTTGAAGGTGACGCGCACCACATGGTCGTCCGGTGCAAAGCTGGACAGATCCCGTGCGGCGCTGCCGCCGTTGGGTGCCACCAGACGCTTTGCTGCGGGCGTCTTGGGGTTCGAGAAGATCTCCTGCACGGAGCCTTCCTCCACCACAACGCCGCCGTCCAGAATAGCAACGTGATCGCAGATCTCTTCCACAACGCTCATCTGATGGGTGATGACCACCACCGTGATGCCCAGCTTCTTGTTGATGTCCTTGATCAGGGTCAGGATCGCATGGGTGGTGTTGGGGTCCAGTGCGCTGGTGGCTTCATCGCAGAGCAGAACTTTGGGGTCCGTTGCCAGTGCACGGGCAATGGCAATGCGCTGCTTCTGGCCGCCGGACAGCTGTGCCGGGTAGGCGTTAGCCTTATCGGGCAGGCCCACCACTTCCAGCAGCTCTCTGGCGCGCTTTTCGGCATCCGCCTTTTTCACACCGGCCAGCTCCATGGGGAAGCAGATGTTCTTCAGGCAGCTGCGCTGCATCAGCAGATTGAACTGCTGGAAGATCATGGTGATCTCGCGGCGGCGCTCACGCAGCTGGGCTGCGTTTAAAGTCTCCATAGCGGTGCCGTCGATCACAACGCTGCCCTCGGTGGGGCGCTCCAGCAGGTTGATGCAACGCACCAGCGTGGATTTGCCCGCACCGGACATGCCGATGATGCCATAAATGGAACCATCCGGGATGGTGAGGTTGATGTCCTTCAGCGCATTCACCGCGCCGTCCTTCATCTGGAAGGTCTTGGAAAGATGTTTGATCTCGATCACAGAAATTGCTCCTTGCTGTTGAATAAACTCCTTCAGCCAAACCCTTGCGGGTTTGCCAGCTCCCTCATGGAGGGAGCCTGAAACAGAACGGTCAGGCAAAGGCCCCCTTCCCGAGGGGGCTGTCACCGCAAGGTGACTGGGGGAGTTTGCTTAACCCTCGATCGGTGCCAGACTGTCCTGCTTGCCGCCGTAGATGCCCATAGGCTCCACGTGGATGCCGGCAACCGTCACCAGATGGGTGCCGTGCTCTGCATTGAAGTCGTCCAGATACGGCTGATGCTGGAAATAGTTGGTATCGCACTGGCCGTCCTCAACGATGTTGTTGGGAATGATGTAGTCGTCGTACTCCTGAATATCCAGCGTGATGCCCTTTTCGGCCAGAATGTCCTTGCAGATCTCCAGAACCTCGCAGTGAGGAGCCGGAGTAGCAGCGCAGCTGACGGTCTCGCCGTTCAGTGCATCGTAGTCGATAGAGGAGTCATAGCCGTCGGTGGGGTTCTCCACAACGGACACCACAGCACCCTTGTAGTTTTCATCCATGAAGTCCTTCACCTTCTGGCTCTGCAGAGCAGCGGCCAGAGCCTTGATCTTCGGCTCTTCCTGATTGCCGTCCTTGCAGACCAGAATATTGACGTAAGCAGAGGTGCCGTCCTCCATTGCCAGAGCATCGGTCATGGGGTCCAGACCAGCGGAGATGGCGTAGTTGGAGTTGATGACGGCGTAGTCCTCGTCCTGCAGGACGTTGGGCACCTGAGCAGCCTCGACCTCATCGACGGAAACATTCAGAGGGTTCTCCTCGATGTCCTTTGCGGTTGCGGTCAGGCCTGCATCAGCCTTCAGCTTAAAGAAGCCGTTCTTCTCCAGCAGGGTCAGGGCGCGTGCCTCGTTGGTGGTGTCGTTGGGCACAGCCACCTTCACCTTGTCCAGCTTAGCCACAGCAGAAGAAGCTGCGGAAGAAGCAGTGCCGGAAGCAGCAGAAGATGCGGTGGAAGAAGAACCGCTGCATGCGGTCAGGGCAGCTGCAGCAGCTGCAGCTCCGGTAACTTTCAGAAAATCACGACGAGTAATCATAGTTTTGTTCCCTCTCTATTTTCTTATTATAATGTACAGCGGCCCGCACGGCACAGTTCCGTGCTAAGGGCCTTTGACGGATGTATGAAAAAAGCTCCCGTCCTTGACCTTGAGCCAACGCTCAGACAAGGACGGGAGCATAACATACTTCCGTGGTACCACCTTGGTTTACCGCACCCTTGCGGGTACAGCCTCAATGCTGCGGCAGCTTTGCTGCTTACAGCCGGACGCTGTAACGGGCGCATCCCGTTGCAAACTTAGCGCTCATGCACCTCGCCCGCACAGCTCCGAGACCATTTTCAGCTTCCTGTTTCCTGCCCTTTTCCATCGCCCGGGCTTTCTGGTAAGGATCAATGCGAAGGCCTACTCTTCTCTTCACAGCCATTTTTGTGATATTGCATTTATAATAATCCAATCGACCGGATTTGTCAACACCTACAACGAAGTTTTTTAGTAGGAAATTGCGTTTTTTTATCTTGTGCGCCAGCCGCGGACATGGTAGAATAAGACAGCATTATTTATAAAGGGGGTGCGGCAATGAACAGCCGCGAGGTTTTCCCGGATGAAGAACTGCGCCGCCGCATCATGGATTTTATCATGGCGGCGGGCCAGACATTGCTGGAAAACGGTGCCGAGGTGTTCCGGGTGGAGCAGACCATGGAGATCATGGCCCGGTCATTCCACCTGCGGGAGTTCCATGTTTACGTGCTGACCAACGGCATCTTTGCCAGTGCGGGCACCGCCGAGATCAGCGAGGTGCGCAATGTGCCTACCCGCACCACTCATCTGGGCCGGGTGGCGGCAGTGAACGCCCTCTCCCGCGAGATTGCAGAGGGCAGCATGTCGCTGGACGAAGCCGAGAGCCGTCTGGTGCTGGCGCGGCGCATCCCTTTTCCCAAGAACTGGGTGCAGCTGGTCAGCGGCATGTGCGGTGCATTCTGCTTTGCGCTGATTTTCGGCGGCACACTGCGCAGTGCACTGGCGGCGGCACTGGCAGGCTTTCTTGCCAGCGGCTATTTGCTGCTGTGTGAGCAGCACGAGCTGCCCGGCGGCTTTTGCAAGATCAGCTGTGCTGCGCTTATCACGCTGGTGTGCATTCTGGCCTGCCGAGTGCTGGGCACACCGGCCAGTCATTCTATTATTGGTTCGCTGATGATCCTGACCCCCGGCATCGCCTTTACCATGGGCATCCGCGACTTTGTGCACGGAGATTACCTCTCCGGCACCATCCGCATGATCGATGCGCTGCTCATTGCAGCCAGCATTGCCATTGGCACCGGCCTTGTGCTGAGCCTTTATACATTCTTTACGGGGGTGGTCGTGGCATGATGTTGACCAGTACACAAATTGGGGAGCTGGCCGCGCAGTTCTTTATTGCCGGCGCAGGCACCCTGAGTTTTGCCGTTCTGTTCGGCTGTCCGCGCAAAAGCCTGCCCTTCTGCGGGCTGGTGGGTGCCGTGGGCTGGTTCGTCTACGAGCTGGCCGTGATGCTGGGGGCAGACAGTGCCGCAGCCTCCCTGCTGGCGGTGGTTCCCCTCACCCTGCTCACCCGGGTGTTTGCTATCACCCTTAAAATGCCGGTGACGGTGTTCCTGCTGTCCGGCATCTTCCCGCTGGTGCCCGGCGCGGGCATCTACTACACCGCCTACTATTTCATTCAGGGCAACAATGCGCTGGCTCTCTCCAACGGCATCAGCACCTTTAAAGTAGCCGTTGCGCTGGCCATCGGCATCACGCTGGTGCTCAGCGTGCCCATCCCAAAGCGGCACCGGAAACATTAAAAATCATAATTTAAGGGCCGCTGCACATTATTCCCTGCAGCGGCCCCTTCTGTTCTGTGCTATTTTTATTCATCCTCCGCATGTCCCGTTTTCATCTTTCGTCTGCTCCTGTTCCTCTCTCGTCTGCTTCTGTTCCTCTCTTGCCGCCCGCATCAGCCCGGCAAACAAAAAACCCACATTGACCCCCAGAATAAAACCCACGATGCCTGCCGCCAATACCATTGCGCCGCTCCCTTCTTTTACTATATTTTACCATATATCATTCGTCGGATGCAATCGCAGCCTGTCGCAGGAGGCAAGATCACTGCCCAGCGTGCAAGCTTTTTTTGCGCCGGAGCGTTGCAAGACTCTGCCGCATCTGCTATACTTTTGACAGTACTTATACAAAAGAGGTGCTCTTTATGTCTGTTATGGATACTCTTGTCAGCCGCCGCACCTACCGCCGCTTTGCACAGAAAGCTGTTCCGCAGGATGTGGTGGATGATATCGTCGAGGCCGTCCGCCTGTCCTCCTGCGGAGCCAACCGTCAGGCTGTGCGTCTGGTGGTGGTGAACAAGCCCGAGGAGGTGGCAAAGGTGCAGCCGCTGGTCAAGTGGGCTGCCTATCTGCCGCCGGAGCAGGGCACACCCAAAGCCGACGAGCTGCCCACCCTGTATGTGGCCGTAGTGCAGGATACCTCCATCCCCGGCGACCTTGCCACCGATACCGGCATTGCCCTTGCCAACATGACCCTTGCCGCATGGGACAAAGGCGTGGGCAGCTGCATCATGGGCGCGATCAACAAGCCCGCCCTCACCGAACTGCTGGGCATTGAAGAACCGCAGAAGCTGGCATTCATGGTGGCGTTCGGCTACCCGGCCCACAAGGCTCACATTGTGCCGCTGACGGCTGAGACCGGCGTAAAGTATTATCTGGACGAGAACCGGGATTACTGCGTGCCAAAGCGGAGCAAAGAAGAGATCGCAAAATATCTATAATTTGTATATATACATTTCTTCAACGCATTTTTTGTATAATTGTTTTCAATTCGGTTTCAATTGATGAGATTTTTTGCACAAGTATTGACTTTTCAATTTGTACAATCTATACTAAATTCGTTCGCCAGATGTTCGATGAATCGCATCGTTCCGGCGTACCGCAAAAACATACAGTACATTTGAGGAGTGTTTGAATATGAAAAAGATCTCTCGTCGCAGCTTTCTGGCAGCTGCCGGTCTGTCCGTTGCCGCTCTGGCTCTGACTGCCTGCGGTGGTTCTTCCGCAAGCACCGCTTCCTCCGTGGCAAGCTCTGCTGCTTCTTCTGAAGCTGCTTCCACCAGCGCTGCCGCTGGCGAGCTGACCACCGTTGAGGCTGGCAAGCTGACCATGGCTACCAACGCAACCTTCCCTCCGTATGAGATGACCACCGATGCAGGCGAGTTCGAGGGCATCGACATCGAGGCTGCTCAGGCCATCGCTGACAAGCTGGGTCTGGAGCTGCAGATCGATGACATGGACTTTGATGCCGCTCTGCTGAGCGTGCAGCAGGGCAAGGCCGACATCGTTATGGCCGGCGTTACCGTTACCGACGAGCGCAAGGCCGTGATGGACTTCTCCGACAGCTACGCTACCGGCATCCAGTCCGTCATCGTTCCCGAGGGCTCCGACATTGCTTCCCCGGATGATCTGGCAGGCAAGAAGATCGGCACCCAGCGCGGCACCACCGGTTACATCTACTGCACCGATGATTTCGGCGAGGACGCTGTGGTGGCTTACGACAGCGGTCTGACCGCTGTGCAGGCCCTGAACAATGGTCAGGTGGACGCCGTGGTCATCGACAACGCTCCCGCCAAGGAGTATGTGGCTGCCAACCCCGGCCTGAAGGTGCTGGAGACCAGCTACGCCGAGGAGGATTACGCCATCGGCATGGCAAAGAGCTCTCCGCTGGAGGACGCCATCAACTCCGCTCTGGAAGAGCTGAAGGCCGACGGCACCCTGCAGTCCATCGTGGACAAGTACATCACCGCTGAATAATCAGCTGGCTGATAACGGAACCACGGGGAGGCAGCCCCAACTGGGGCACCTCCCCTTTTTTGGAAAAATAAGGTTACAAAATTCTAACAAAACAGGAAAGTGAGGATGCGAATGGCTGCACAGTACGAACTGCTCAAAGAGCTGCTCAACAGCGGCACTACGCTCAGCTTCGGGCAGAATTTCTTCTTCAAGTTTTATCAGGCGTTCATCCTGAATGACCGCTGGACGCAGTACATCAAGGGTGTGGGCACTACCCTGCTGGTCACTGCGCTGGCACTGGCACTGGGCATCGTGCTGGGCAGCGTGGTAGCTCTGGTGCGTGTGGCACACGACCAGCAGCGCCCCGGCCACAAGAACCCGGTGCTGGGCTTCTTCAACATCATCTGCGAAATTTACACCACCATCATCCGCGGCACGCCTATGATGGTGCAGCTGCTCATCATGAGCATGGTCATCTTTGCCAACAGCCGCAACTTTACCATGGTGGGTGCGCTGGCACTGGGCATCAACTCCGGTGCCTATGTGTCCGAGATCATCCGCGGCGGTCTGATGGCCATTGACCCCGGCCAGATGGAGGCCGGACGCAGCCTCGGCCTGAACTACATGACCACCATGGTGGTCATCATCATCCCGCAGGCCATCCGTGCGGTGCTGCCCGCACTGGGCAACGAGTTCATTATCCTGCTGAAGGATACTTCCCTGATCACGGTCATCGGCGGCAAGGAGCTGCTGTACGCCGCACAGGGCATCATGAACCGCACCTATGAGCCCATGTTCCCGCTGCTGGGCGATGCGCTGATCTACCTTGTGCTGGTCATGCTGTTCACCCGTCTGCTGGCAAAGTTTGAGAGGAGGCTTGCTCAAAGTGACCGATAAGATTCTGGAAGTCCGCGGCCTGACAAAGACCTACGGCGGCGAAAAGAAGCCGGGCGCAAAGCAGCCCACCCCCACTCTGGACGTGCTGAAGGGCATCGATATTGATATTTACCGCGGCGATGTGGTCTGCCTGATCGGCCCTTCCGGCTGCGGCAAATCCACCTTTCTGCGCTGCCTGAACCGTTTGGAGATTCCCTCCTCCGGCAGCATCAAATTTGAGGGCACCGAGGTGGACGAGGCCCACATTGATGCTGTGCGCCAGAAGATGGGCATGGTGTTCCAGCACTTCAACCTCTTCCCCCACCTGACCGTGAAGAAGAACCTTGAGCTGGCCCCCACCCTGCTCAAGCTCAAGGATAAGCAGGCCATTTCCGACAAGGCCGACGAGCTGCTGGCCCGCGTGGGCCTGTCCGACAAGGCCGATGCCTACCCCAAGAGCCTTTCCGGCGGTCAGCAGCAGCGTATTGCCATTGCCCGTGCCCTTGCCATGGACCCGGACGTGATCCTGTTCGACGAGCCCACCAGCGCCCTCGACCCCGAAATGGTGGGCGAGGTTCTGGAACTGATGAAGGAGCTGGCCCACACCGGCATCACCATGCTGGTGGTCACCCACGAAATGGGCTTCGCCCGTGAGGTGTCCAACCGCGTCATCTTCATCGATGACGGCAAGATCCAGGAGGACGAGCCGCCGCAGGAGTTGTTCACGAACCCGAAGCATCCCAGACTGAAAGCATTCCTTTCCAAGATGCTGTAATGTAAGAAATGAAAAAAAGAAGGGGCTGTTGCACATGCGACAGCCCCTTCTTTTGTACGAATAGGCGTAAGAATCAAGCGGTATCAACGCCTAAAACAAAAGCATGCGCAACAAATTTTCGATGGATTTGTGATGCACGTGCCCTTTTGAATTGTTTGATTATACGATTGATTTTGAAAATATCTGCTGCACTTTCGGCTAAAACGATGTGCAACAGTCCCTTTGCTTGTATGTTATTCTTTACTGCGAAACACAAACAATTTGCTAAAAATATAGTTCAACGCCATAACAATAAACTGTACCACAAATTTGGAAATTCTGTCATACCAGTGTAAAATATTTACCAGCAATGTCATGCAGGCCATTTCGATAAGAAGAGTAGAAACTCTCGCATTGAAAAATTTTAGCATTTCGCGCAATTTATCAGTGCTTTTACTTTCAAAAACGAACTTTCGGTTTGTGATATAAGCAAAAGAAACCGCGCAGATCCATGAGAACGTATTGGCAGCCATCAGTTGAAATAGGTCTTGCGGATCCAGAAAAACTGTAGTGAAAAAACAGTAACTTACCAGACTCACTACCGTAGTCAGACCACCTATGATCACATAGTTGATCAATTCCTTATAACGAAAATAAAGCTGCTTTATTGTTTGTATCATACGCAGCGCCCGGAATTGATTTCTTTTTCCACAATATAGATCGGACGGTTTTTCAGCTCTGCGAATGCAACGGAAAATATTCACCCATAATTCCGACCAGCAAAAAGAGAACAGCAAATAAAACATTGAATGCCGCAAGAATCACCTTATACTCGCGGAAGCCGCACAGTGCACTTATAGCAAAAAGCACAGCAGCAAGAAAACTTACAGCACCGGCATAGAGGCCGAGTTTCAGTGGAAAATCAGAAAAACCGACTATGGTGCTGATTGCAAAATTCATCAGTTTTTTCAGCGTATAGTGGCTGGCCCCGCCAGCTCTTTCCGCAGCAGTGTATTCCAGCGTTGTTTTCCGGAAGCCAACGCTTTGTACATATCCACGCAGAAAACGAGTCTTTTCACGGTAATTTGTACGCAGAACATCTGCCACACGGCTACTGATGGCAAAGAAATCCGATGCATTTTCCTCCAGCTTTACTTGATCAGATAAGGCGTTGATCACCCGGTAGAATGCTCTGGATGTAAAGTTTTTGATGGCACCTGCCGATTTGTTGGAGGTTCGGACCATGCTGATAACCTCATAGCCTTCCTCAAATTTCGCCATGATGGGGGCGATGCATTCCAGAGGGTGCTGCAGGTCGGCATCCATGCAAATGATCACATCCCCCGCAGCATGATCGATGCCTGCAATCATGGCAGCCTCGTGGCCAAAATTTCGCGAAAAACTGATTACACGGACATTCTTGTTCTGTTGCGCAATCACTTCCAGAATATTCATACTGGCATCGGTACTACCATCATTTACAAAAATTAGTTCATTTTCCCCCCATATTTCAAATCTTGCTCTATGTTGCAAAAGGCATTATAGAATTTTTCCAGAACGGCTTCTTCGTTATAAACTGAAATGACCAAAGATAATTTTTTCATTTGACCTTCCTGCTTTTTTACAGCGTTTACTGCTCATCCGCAAATTTGACAACGATTTTCCCATTGATACACCGGATCGAGCCCTGTTCCGGGTAGCAAGGCATAGATGCCACCTCTGCATTGCCCTCAAACTCTGCGGCATCTCCTAATTCCGGCGCAAAACCACACCAAAGCTCCATGGTTTCCTTCCATGCGTAATCATTGAAAATAAGTTCCCCTTTATATGTGGGCAGATCCAAATCATCGAAATACTCGCTGACTCCAACAAAATTTTTATCGTGCTTGTCATACTCCCCGATATAAACAACCTGCGCATCTTCAGTATAACCTTCAACACTTTCAATTCGTGTGATCAAAGTTGTGTAATAACTGATCATTTGTGTCTGCATCACGTCTGCTTTTAGGTAGAGGATATTGCTGTAACGAATATTTAGAGTCACAAGTACTCCTAATAGGGCAACAGCGGCTTTACATAGGGCACCTTCTACTTTTGTTCTATCTTCGGGATATTTATCAATAAGCCATACAACCAAAGCAAAGGCAAACGCCTGTCCAAAAGTCATTACGGCATGAACATCCCAAGGCTCTACCATCAGGTATACAAAGCATGCTGCAATAGGATATGCGATTAGGATCAATAGGGTTTGAGATCCTTTTGGAGTCTTAAGAATATACATTTTCCGGAGCACAAATATGGCAATGATCGCAGTAACAACAATCAACAAAGTATAGATATATCTTGCGCTGAAGTCTTCCACAGCAGTGCTTGGATAAAAGAAAGATCCATAGCCGCACAACATCCGATAAATATAATTGCTCAGATTTGTTCTTCCAAAATGATTGATACCTTTGTAATCCGTCAAAACAACGCCAAACTGATTCAGAAAAAATTGATTGACTAGAAAATATTCCGCAATAAACCCAATGCACACAGTTGCATTACACAGAGCCATTTTCCAAAACGCTTTCCAGCTCATATCAGACTGCCGGACATCTTCCATCATATAAAGCAACAATGTACAGATGCAAACCGGGATATTTGCCTGATACACACCAACAGAACAAGCCATCAAAACCGTGCAGAGTAATAGAGCGACAAAATTCTTTTTCTGGTGAAAAATCCATGCTCCAACCACTCCCAGTAGGGACGCAGCGTAATAGTATGGTGCAGTAAACATGTAACTGAATGTTCCCGTCACTGACGGAAATGTCACCATACTTCCGCACAGCAGAATAACAAGAGGCTTTGACTGGATCCTCAAACTATCCGCCAGCAGATATACGATTGCTGCAATGCACAAAATCGTAATCGTACCATTTACCACTGGCAGGCTGTAGTTTTTACTACCCAGCAAATTTGCACTCAGACTTCCAAGAATGCCCAGCATCCACCGTCCAGATTCGTAAGTAGCGCCCACATCGTTGAAATACCGTGCATCATCATGGAATGAGTATTTGTTGAACAGAACCATGCCATGCGCCAACAATCCCCAAAAAGTAGCACTGCACAGTACTGTTTTTAACAGGCTCTCATTTACCTTTAGCTTTTCCGCAGTTTTTTCCATGTCTTCCTCCCAAACAAGGCATCATTCCCGAATTTAGCCAAAACCATACAGTTGTATTATACAATGTCAGCCTATCTCCTGCAACTATTTCTGCAAAAAAACGTGCTCTGTGGTTTCTATTATCCACAGAGCACAGTTCTCATCACTCTATTTTATTGCAGCTTTTACAGCGCATTATTCGTACCATCTGTTCCCTGCTCACTGGTATAAAGCACCATCAGATGGTTGGCGCTTTCTTCCAGCTGGGTCTTGGCCTGACGCAGGGCGGCTTCCTCGTTTTCATTCATCTTTTCGGGCTTATCCTTGCGCAGGCAGCGGCGGAGGTTGGCGAGGTCGGTTTTGATGCGGTTCTTCTCGTCCTTGTCCAGCTCCTTTTTGCATTTGGAAAGAGCCTCGTCCACCTTGTAGGCCAGCACCTCGGCCTGATTGTGCAGGTCCAGCCGCTCCTTGCGGCGGCTGTCCTCGGCCTCATAGGCGGCAGCGTCTGCCATGGCGCGTTGGATCTCATTTTCCGAAAGGTTGGTGCTGCCGGTGATGGTGATGTTCTGCTCCCGGCCGGTGCCAAGGTCCTTGGCAGACACCTTCACCACGCCGTTCACGTCGATATCGAAGGTAACTTCGATCTGCGGCTTGGAAGAAAAGCTTGCCCGGATGCCGGTGAGCTTGAATTTGCCCAGACTCTTGTTGTCGCGGGCAAAGTGTCGCTCGCCCTGCAGCACGTTGATCTCCACACTGGTCTGCATAGGCCGTGCGGTGGTGAAGATCTGGCTCTTGCGGGTGGGGATCATGCTGTTGCGGGTGATCAGCGGGGTGGCCACGCCGCCCAGCGTCTCAATGGAGAGGGTCAGCGGGGTCACATCCATCAGCACAAGGCCTTGCGCCGCTGCGCCGGTGGCACCGGCCAGCTTGCCGCCGCCCTGCAGCAGACCGCCCTGTACCGCCGCACCCATGGCAACACACTCGTCCGGGTTCAGGCTGTGGCTGGGTTCGCAGCCCAGCAGCTCCTTCACCTGACGCTCCACCGCAGGCATCCGGGTGCTGCCGCCCACCAGCAGCACCTTGCCCAGCTGGCTGGCGGAAATGCCTGCATCCCGCAGCGCATTCTGCACGGGAGCCACTGTGCGGGCCAGCAGGTCGCCGGTCATCATTTCGAACTGCGGGCGGGAAAGCGAGATATCCAAGTGGTGAGGGCCGTCCTTGCCCACTGCGATAAAGGGCAGGTTCAGCTGTGCCGACGGCGCGGCAGAAAGCTCCTTCTTTGCCTTTTCGGCTTCCTCTTTCAACCGGCCCATAGCTGCCGGGTCGCGGGAGAGGTCGATGCGATCCGACTTTTTGAACTCGGCCACGGCATATTCCACGATGCGCTGATCGAAGTCGTCGCCGCCCAGATGGGTGTCGCCGCCGGTGGCAAGCACCGTAAAGGTCCCGTCCTCGATCTCGATGATGGACACATCAAAGGTGCCGCCGCCGAGGTCGTAGACGAGGATCTTCTGCGATGCTTCGTTATCCAAACCATAGGCCACAGCGGCAGCAGTAGGCTCGTTGATGATGCGCAGCACGTTCAGGCCTGCAATGCGGCCTGCATCCTGCGTAGCCTTGCGCTGGCTGTCGTCGAAGTAGGCGGGCACCGTGATGACCGCTTCGGTCACCGGCTCGCCCAGATAGCTCTCGGCATCGCGGCGGATCTTGGCCAAGATCATGGCGCTGATCTCCTGCGGGGTCAGGTCTTTGCCGTCGATGTGCACCCGGTAGTCACTGCCCATATGGCGCTTGATGCTGGAGATGGTGCGCCCGGAATTTGTGGCGATCTGGCGCTTGGCCGCACCGCCCACCAGACGTTCACCGTCCTTCGTGAAGGCCACAACGCTGGGGGTGGTGCGCTCACCCTCCGCATTGGTGATGACCACGGGCTTGCCGCCCTCCACCACTGCCACGCAGGAATTGGTCGTGCCGAGATCGATGCCGATTACTTTGCTCATACTGTCTGTTTCCTCTCCGGTGCTGTGCATCTTGGGCGCAGCTCTTCAAATCATTTCCGAGTATATCTTACCGTCCCGATATGACGATTTTTTAGTCCAATTGTAAAGATTCCATGTCGTAAGCTGTGGCTCGGGCAGGCAGTTCACTGGTCAGTTCCCGGATGAGCTGGTCAGCTTCGGCCAGCCACTGCTCTGCGTCCGGCTCGTGTTCACGGGCCTTGATGGAAAAGCCCTGCCTTGCTTCTGCGGCCAGTGCCAGCGCCTTTTTGCGGCTGGTGTAGCGCGTTTCGGTCTGGGCCACACGCAGGCACACCTGCGGAGTGTACTCGATATCCGGCATATGGGCTGCGTTGGCGCGGGCACGGCGGTAATACAAAAGTGCCCGGCCATTGTCGCCCCGGGCAGCGCAGTCATCGCCCAGTGCAATGTTGGATAAGATCTCGCCGCTGTCCGCTGCTTCCTTCCACATGCGGCGGGCCTCGGCACGGTTCGTGCGGGTGCCGCGGCCCTTATAAATGCAGTCTGCCAGCAGGGCAAGTCCCATGGTGCTGCCAAGCTCGGCTGCTTTTTCAAAGCATTCCACAGCCTGCGCCCAGTTGCCCTTGCGGGCGGCTTCCTTTCCGGCATCCGCTTTCTCATCACCGGGGTCTTCCGGCGTATGGCCCGCGTGCAGCAAACCGTTGAGCAGAGCGCCGTCCAGCGTAGCCGAGTGGCTCCACGGGTCCAGCACCACGCCGTCAATCCCCTCAGTGGAAAGGGCCAGCTCCATGGCATCCTGCAGGGTGTAATCCGCCATTGGCCGGGCAGAAGTGCTGCGGTCGGCGCAGGCCGCAGCTGCAGAGGTGAACATAGGCAGCCATGTGCGGCCCTTCTCGTTGCGCAGGGTCCACAGCTGCAGGTCCTTAGCCTTTGCCGTGGGCACCGGATGCTCCGTCCACGGTGCAGGCGTGTTGTGCACCGTCAGTGCCGTGCGCAGCGGCACCAGAACATGGGTCTCCATTTCCAGTGCATAGTTCAAAGCGCCCATCAGCGTCCAGAAGCTTTCTTCGTTCTGGCCTTTATATAAATTTTCCACTGCCTGCTCAAAGGCCGGGCAGCCGGTGCCCGCCGGGCTGTAGGCCGGAGCGTTCTGCCGATGCTTGCGGGTGCCCACCGGGCGCAGCCGGATGCCGCCGTCTTGTCTTTTTGCCATCTGCTCACCATTCTTCCAGTTTCTAGTCAATTTTTAGTATAGCAGGAAATGGCTTTGGGTACAACGCCTATCTGTATGTATCCATTTTTCCCTGCTCAAAAAAAGCGGGGTGCCAGATCAGCTTCTTCTGGCACCCCGTTAAAAATACATTTTTCCTGAAACGCCTTATTCCGCGTCCAGATCTTCTTCGGTCTCAGCAGCAATATAGATTGGTCTGTGCTTTGTTTCAAGATATGTTTTGGCAAGGTACTCGCCCGCAATTCCCGTACACAGCAGCTGCACACCACTGCACAAAAGGATAATGCAGACAAGGCTCGGCCAGCCGGAAGTAGGGTCGCCGAACATCAGTGCACGCACCACCACGATCATGATGCCTACAAACGCCAATACGCAAAAGGCAAGGCCAAGGCCCGCCGCCATCAGCAGCGGAGCTGTGGAAAAGCCCACAATGCCTTCGATCGAATATTTGAGCAGACCCCAGAAGTTCCACTTTGTTGTGCCCGCCACACGCTCTACGTTTTTGTAGTCGATCCACTTCGTTTTAAAGCCGACCCAGCTGAAAATGCCCTTGCTGAAGCGGTTATATTCCGCCATGCTCAGCACGGCATCAGTCATTTTGCGGCTCATCAGGCGGAAGTCTCTTGCTCCATCCACGATCTCTGTATCCGAGAGCTTATTGATGATCTGATAAAACTTTTTGGCAAACCAGCTGCGAACGGGCGGTTCACCCTCGCGTGTCGTGCGGCGGGTGGCCGCGCAGTCATATTCGCCGGAGAGCAGCAGCTCCAGCATTTCCGGCAGCAGCGAGGGCGGGTCCTGCAGATCCGCATCCATCGTTGCTACATAATCGCCCTTTGCCGCTTTTAATCCGGCATAAATGCCTGCTTCCTTGCCAAAGTTCCGGCTGAAGGAGATGTACCGCACACGGACATCTTTCCGGTGCAATTCCCGCGCGATCTGCAGTGTGCGGTCTTTTGAGCCGTCATCCACAAAGATGAACTCAAAATCTGCTCCGTGGGATATTCCCATCTGCTGTGCGATCTTGCTGGCCTCTTTATAAAAAATGGGAAGTGATTCTTCCTCATTGTAGCACGGAACGACCAAACTTATCAGCATTCCTGTTTCCCCTTTTGTGCAATATTTAAAATCATTGTAGCATACCCCCACCCTGGTTTCAACCGTTTTCGGCATTTTGCCCGGCGGTTTTCAGCACACTTTTGCAATAAAAACATTTTCTATGGCTTTTTAAGTTTTTGTACGCTATAATAAGTAGGATTTCATAAACCTTATAATGCAAGAAAGAAGGAGTATCGCCTTGAACAAGATGCTAGGCTATCTGAAGGACTACAAGCGCGAGAGCGTGCTTGCGCCCCTTTTCAAGATGCTGGAAGCCACGTTCGACCTGTTCGTGCCGCTGGTCATGGCGGATATCGTGAACATCGGCATTGCCGCCCACGACTTCCACTATATTCTTGTGCGGTGCGGCATTTTGCTGCTGCTGGCCATGATCGGCCTTGCCTGCAGCCTGACGGCACAGTATTTTTCCGCAAAGGCGGCCGTGGGCTATTCCACAGCTCTGCGCCACGCCCTGTTTGAGCACATCCAGACCCTGAGCTTTACCGAGATGGACACCCTCGGCACCAGCACCCTGATCACCCGTATGACCAGCGACGTGAATCAGGTGCAGAGCGGCCTGAACCTGTTTTTACGCCTGTTCCTGCGCAGCCCGTTCGTGGTGATCGGTGCCATGGTCATGGCCTTTACAGTGAATGCCCGTGCAGCGCTGATCTTTGTAGTGACCATCCCGCTGCTGAGCGTGGTGGTGTTCGGCATCATGGCTGCTACCCGGCCCCTGTACAAGACGGTACAGAATCGCCTTGACCGGGTGCTGGGCCTGACCCGTGAAAACCTGACCGGCGTGCGCGTGGTGCGCGCTTTTGATAAGGAAAAGAGCGAGGTAGAGCGCTTTGAGAATGCCAACGATCTGCTGACCAAGATGCAGCTCCATGTAGGCCATATCTCTGCCCTGATGAACCCGCTGACCTATGTGCTCATCAACATTGCCATTGTGGCACTGCTCTATGTGGGCAGCATTGAGATCAATGTGGGTGGCATGGCTTCCGGCGACGTGATCGCGCTGGTGAACTACATGAACCAGATCCTTGTGGAGCTGGTCAAGCTGGCAAACCTGATCGTGCAGGTGAGCAAGGCGCTGGCCTGCGCAGGCCGCGTGCAGGCTGTGCTGGACACCACGCCCGGCATGGCCTTCCCGGAAAAGCTTCTGGGCGAGGTGCCCGCCGAAAAATCCGGCGATGCCGTGCGCTTTGAGCATGTAAGCTTGACCTATGCGGGTGCCGGTGCACCCAGCCTTTCCGACATCAGCTTCACTGCAAAGCGCGGCCAGACCATTGGTGTCATCGGCGGTACCGGCAGCGGCAAATCCAGCCTTGTCAACCTGATTCCCCGCTTCTACGATGCCACCGAAGGCACGGTGGAGATCATGGGCCGCGATGCCCGGAACTATCCCCGCGAAGAACTGCGCGGCAAGGCAGCCATGGTCATGCAGAAGGCCCAGCTCTTTGGCGGCACCATCCGCTCCAACCTGCTGTGGGGCAACAAGAATGCCACCGATGCGGACCTGTGGGCTGCACTGGAAACAGCACAGGCTGCGGAGTTCGTCAAAGCCAAGCCCCTTGGGCTGGACGAGCCTGTGGAGCAGGGCGGTCGCAACCTGTCCGGCGGACAGAAGCAGCGCCTGACCATCGCCCGCGCCCTTGTGGGCAAGCCGGAAATTCTGATCCTTGACGACAGCGCCAGCGCACTGGACTACGCCACCGATGCCGCCCTGCGCAAGGCACTGGCTGCTCTGCCCGGCAGCCTGACCGTGTTCATCGTGAGCCAGCGTGCCGCCAGCCTGCAGCACGCGGATCAAATTCTGGTGCTGGACGACGGCCATCTGGTGGGCATCGGCACCCACGACCAGCTGCGCCAGACCTGCCCCGTCTACGAGGAGATCTACGAGAGCCAGTTCAAGAAAGGGGATGCGCAGAAATGAGTGCAAAAGCAAAAACAAAGCTGACCCCGCAGCAGCGCAAGGCCACCTTGACCCGTGTTCTGGGCAAGATCAAACCTTATTCTCTGTTTGTGGTGTGCAGCCTTGTGGTGGCCGCTGTGAGCGTGGGCGCACAGCTGTATATCCCCATCCTCTGCGGCAGCGCCATTGATATGATGCTGGGCAAGGGTGCCGTAGATTTTGGCGGTGTGATGCGCATTATCATCGAGGTGCTGGTGGTTGCCGGTGTAGCCGCTTTTGCGCAGTGGCTGCTGAGCGTGTGCAACAACCGCATCACCTTCCTTGTCAGCCGCGACCTGCGCAACGAAGCCCTGCGCAAAATTCAGACCCTGCCGCTGTCCTACCTCGACAGCCATCCCTCCGGCGATATCGTCAGCCGCATGGTGGCCGATGTGGATACCTTTGCGGACGGCCTGCTGATGGGCTTTACACAGCTGTTCAGCGGCGTGCTGACCATCCTCGGCACCCTGCTGTTCATGCTCAGCGAGAATGTGCCCATCACGCTGGTGGTGGTGTGTATCACCCCGCTGAGCCTCGTGGTGGCAAGCTTCCTTGCCAAGCGCAGCTATGGTTACTTCCAGAGCCAGAGCGCCGTGCGCGGCGAGCAGACCGCGCTGGTCAATGAGATGATCGAGGGCCAGAAGGTGGTGCAGGCCTTCGGCCACGAGGCCGAGAGTCTTACCGCCTTTGACGAGGTGAATGGCCGTCTGCAGGACGTGAGCCTGAAGGCCATCTTCTTTTCCAGCCTGACCAACCCCGCCACCCGCTTTGTGAATAACATCGTGTACGCAGGCGTGGGCCTTGTGGGTGCCGTGTACGCGGTGCGGGGCGGCATCACCATCGGCCAGCTGAGCGTGTTTTTGAGCTACGCCAACCAGTACACCAAGCCCTTCAACGAAATTTCCGGCGTGGTGACGGAGCTGCAGAACGCTCTGGCCTGCGCCGCCCGCGTGTTTGAGCTTCTGGATGCCGACGATCAGGTGTCGGAAGTCGAGAACGCCCCCGTGCTGCAGCCGGACGGCCATGTGCAGCTGGAGGATGTTTCCTTCCGCTACCTGCCCGACCGCCCGCTGATCGAGGGCCTTTCCCTCGACGTAAAGCCCGGCCAGCGCATTGCCATCGTCGGCCCTACCGGCTGCGGCAAGACCACCCTCATCAACCTGCTCATGCGCTTCTATGATGTGAACGGCGGTTCCATCAAGGTGTCCGGCACCGACATCCGGGATGTGACCCGCGCTTCCCTGCGCGGCAGCTACGGCATGGTGCTGCAGGATACATGGCTGCGGGCCGGTACCGTGCGGGAAAACATTGCCTACGGCAAGCCGGATGCAAGCCTTGAAGAGATCGTGGCAGCAGCCAAAGCCGCCCATGCAGACAGCTTCATCCGCCGCCTGCCGGAGGGCTACGATACCGTCATCGCCGAGGACGGCGGCAACATCAGTCAGGGCCAGAAGCAGCTGCTGTGCATTGCCCGCGTGATGCTCTGCCTGCCGCCGATGCTGATTCTGGACGAAGCAACATCCTCCATTGATACCCGCACCGAGGTGCGTATCCAGAAAGCCTTTGCCCGCATGATGCAGGGCCGCACCAGCTTTATTGTGGCGCACCGCCTTTCCACTATCCGCGAGGCGGACGTGATCCTTGTGATGAAGGACGGCCACATCGTGGAGCAGGGCAGCCACGACGAGCTGCTTGCTGCAAACGGTTTCTACGCCAAACTCTACAACAGCCAGTTCGAGGGCGTGGAGATCTGAGAGTTCCCGATAATAATAACAAAAAGGAGCGGTGCGCTGCATCGCTCCTTTTTATTATTATTTGCTTTCAACTTTCTGCGCGATGGGTTCAGTGGGTGGCGGAGTGAGGGTGGAATGCTCCACGATGAACTGCTCCGCCCGCTCCCGGGCCAGACGCTGGCGCACCTTGCGTGCATCGTTGGCGGGGAAAGTGCGCTCGCCGTCCAGCTTGGCATCCCAGTGGGCAGCGGCTGCTTCCACCTCGGCATCCGTGGGTGCAAGGCCCTCCTTTTCTGCCACCAGCAGAAGCCCCAGCCAGCTGCGCAGCTTGCGCTCTGCCTGTGCGTGGAGCCATGCACGGAACTCTTCCACCGTCTGGCCGCGCACTTTAAGGAACTGGTCAAAGTTGATGCCATTGGCCTGCAGGCTCAGGTTGAACTGGCGCTGCTCGGCAAAATAGTTACCGCCCACCAGCTGCTTTGGCAGCGGGCCTTTCACTGCATCGCCCAGCTGCCATACCAGCTCCTTGCGTGCCCGCTGCTCAGCCTGGGCACAGCGCTGTGCCCAGATGTCCCGGGCCACCTGCCGGCGCAGCGCAGCCTTGCCCGCAGCATCGGCTGCACGCTCCTCGTCGCCGTGGTGACGGTTGATCTCCAGTTCAATGGTCAGCTGCCGGATGGGGTGCGGCTCCACGGCCTGCACGAAACCGGTGTACTGCCCCACTTCCAGCGGCGGCAGCGCATAAAACTGTGCACCCGCCCGGAAGCCCTCGGCCCGGTTCACCGCCAGCAATTCAAAATCCGGGTCGGTCACCGGCACCACATGGTACTCCTGTACCAGCTGCTCATACAGCGCCGAAAAGCCGCCAAGAATGGTGCGGTTCACCGCCTCGGTCAGCAGACCGTCCTCTTCCTGCGGTGCGTCCGGCCCTGCCTGCACCTGTGCAATGGCTGCCGCCAGCTCCTCGGCACCGGCTGTGAATACCAGACGGCAGTCGCCCGGCTCAGCCATGCCAAAATGTTCCAGTTTCATCCTCTTTTCCCCTTTCAGCGGGCAATGCCCACGGTCAGCACCAGCAGGGCCACACCCAACACGGCATACAGCACCTCGGCTCCCAGCGTAGCGCGGTCGCCCTCTACATACATTTTTTCCGGGTTTTCGGGGTCATAGTATAAGGTGACGGTATCCCCCACCGCAAAGCTCTTGCCCCGCGCAGGCTTCGGGTAGTGCAGCCGATGGCTGCCGCCTGCGGTGGTAAAGGCCAGCACATAGGCACCGCCATCCCGGCTCTTCACGGTGCCCTCCACCGTGGCCGTGACCTTCTGCCCCTGCGTGCACAGCCTGCGCCGTGCCAGCACACTGCGCAGAGCCATAAAGAACATGATGCCTGCTCCCAGCAGGAAAATAATGATATTGAACATTCTGCATTTCCCTCGTTTTCTCAGTCTGCGCGCAGGACACCCTCCCGGCGCGTCCTGTTTATTGTATCACATTCTGGCAAAAATTTCGCCCTGCAGCTGCCATTCAGAATGCATCAATTTTCAAGCAAAATTTTGTCGAGAAAATCTGAAAATAATGCTTGACATTCTTCGTATATCTGGTATAATAACTATCGTTCCGAGCAACACAGCTCACGAACAAAACAGAATATGCGGATATGGCGGAATTGGCAGACGCGTTAGATTCAGGTTCTAATCGGGGCAACTCGGTGGAGGTTCAAGTCCTCTTATCCGCACCAAACCATGAAAATCCGAACCTTTTCTCGATAGGAGAAGGGTTCGGATTTTTTGTTTTCTTCGGAAAGCAAAATGAAGGCTCCTTCCCGACGGCTGTGTGTCCAAAACCTTATCAGAAGAACCGTATAACAAAAGTCACAACTGTAAAGGTGCCGTAAGGCAGAAAGGACACAAGCATGAAGTACGATGCAAGAGCCTGCCATTTCAACATGGATACCGGCTGCGTGGAGCTGCTGCTCCGGGATGGGAGAATGATCTCCATTGACTGCACTGGGGTCGAGGGTGAATTGGACGTGACCATGGCGCAGAGGTCGGAGTTGGACTACCTCATCTACAATGACCCGCTTGGCTATGCCGATTTGATTCTGAATGGCGATCCGAAGGAATATTTGAAAAATGTAACTGGGAGCCACAGGCTGGAAATCTAAATGAATGCTGGACAATACCATTTTTGAGCTGGTGTTGTCCAGCATTTTTTTGGAGACCATCCCAATAGTTGCGTAAACCTCCGGAGAGGTGTAAAATTGAACCGACCCATAAAAATTAGACAATAGACAAAAAGCCTCCCCGTGTAGGATAATAGAACTACACGAGGAGGTTTTGCTATGTCCGGAAAATACGTAAATCGTTATGCCTCGCACGCCTCCCGGAGAGCAGGCAGCAACTCATCCAGCCGCCCGTCCAGTCCAAAGGACTTCTCTTTGATATTGTCCGCAATGTAGACCTCGCCCAGATTGATGGTCACATAAGTGGCGTTTGGCTCGCTGGCCACCAGACGCATCATCGGAGCCTTGATCAGCTGATTGCGCCAGCCAATGCCCAGCTCCAGAACTACCAGTTTCTTCCCGTGGTAGGTTTTCAGAAAGTTTTGGAACCGTGCTTGGGCAGCGGTATCCGGAATCATTCTCTGACCCGCACCCATGTGGATGTCCATGGGACCGCCGCACTTGGGACAGCGCGGCACCAATTCTGTAGGCACATGGCCGCTCTGTTCAGCAGCCGATAATTTTTCGGCCACCTCTAAACTTGAATAGAGGGTGTCGTGGCAGGGGCGGGCACACTGCATCGTATCGACACCACCGACATCCGGGTGAAACCACGCCGGAGCAGGCCCACGAGATTGGTCGGCAGCTTGCAGATGAAGTCCTGCAAGGCAAATATGATGCCAAGCAGGATCGTAATGCGGAGGCCGCTGTTCTTTCAGAACCGCACGAAGGAGAAATTATGAAAATGCAGTAAAGGTTATCCCATGGTCACCTGCACCTCTACCACAGCGCCTTCCGGTGCCAGCGGCAGCAGGCTGCCCTCAATGGGCTTGCCATCCACAGCGACGCTCTTCACACCGTACTGGACTGCAGCGGTATTATCCACTGCAATGTGATAGGTTGCGCCCCGGTAGCGGCGGGTAACGGTGAAGCCGCCCAGCGTGTGTGGGATACAGGGGTCTACCTTCAGGCCGTCCAGCGTGGGCTGGATGCCAAGGATATACTGGCTCACATTGAAGAAGGTCCATGCGGCAGTGCCGGTCAGCCAGCTGTTCTTTGCTTCGCCAAAGGTGGGGGCATCCTTACCGGCCACCATCTGGCTGTAAACATAGGGTTCGGTGCGGTGGATCTCAGAAATATCCTCGATGTAGGCCGGGCATGTCTTACGGTACACCTCAAAGGCCCGGTCGCCGTGGCCCAGAACGGCTTCGGCACAGCTGATCCACGGGTTGTTGTGGCAGAAGATGCCGGCGTTCTCCTTGTATCCCGGAGGATAGCTGGAAATTTCGCCCAGATTGAGCTGATAACTGGTGTATGCAGGTTGGTGCAGAACCACACCGTACTTGGTATCCAGCCGTTCCTCTACGCTCTTCAATGCCTGCGCGGCCTGACCGGTCTCCTTGCCAATGCCAGCCATGACGCACATGCCCTGCGGCTCAATGAAGATCTGGCCCTCGGTGCACTCCTTGCTGCCAACAGGCTTGCCAAAAGCATCGTAGGCGCGGCGGAACCATGCGCCGTCCCAGCCAGAAGTCAGGGCCGCCTGTTCCACGCCGTCCACGGCCTTGCGGGCCGCAGCGGCTTCATCGGCAAGGTTCAGGTGGTCGCACAGTTCGGCGTACTCGTGGCCATACTTGACGAACATGCCCGCAATGAACACGCTTTCGGCCACAGGGCCTTCGCTGGGACCGGTGATCTGGAAGCTCTCGCCCGGGTGCTCCGAGAAACAGTTCAGGTTCAGGCAGTCGTTCCAGTCGGCGCGGCCAATGAGCGGCAGGCCGTGGGGGCCAAGGTGGGTGACGGTAAAGTTGAAGCTGCGGTGCAGATGCTCCATCAGGCTCTGTGCCTTGCTGGCATCGTTATCAAAGGGCACCTGCTCGTTCAGAATAGACCAGTCGCCGGTCTCGCGCAGATAGGCGGCAGTGCCGGCAATGAGCCACAACGGGTCATCGTTGAAGCCGGTGCCGATATCGCGGTTGCCTTTCTTGGTCAGGGGCTGGTACTGGTGGTAGGCGCTGCCATCCTCAAACTGGGTGGCGGCGATATCCAAAATGCGCTCCCGTGCGCGGGACGGGATGATATGTACAAAGCCCAGCAGATCCTGACAGCTGTCGCGGAAGCCCATGCCGCGGCCGGTCCCGCTTTCAAAGTAGCTGGCCGAGCGGCTCATATTGAAGGTGACCATACACTGATACTGGTGCCAGATGTTTACCATACGGTCCAGCTTTTCCTCGCCGGATTCCAGATGGTAGGTGGAGAGCAGAGCTTCCCAGTGGTCGGCCAGCGCCTTGCGGGCCGCGTCCACCTGTGCATCGGTGGCATAGCGTGCGATCATGGCATGGGCACGCTCCTTGTTGATGACACCGGGAGCCGTGAACTTTTCTTCCTGTGGGTTCTCGATGTAGCCCAGACCGAAGAGGATCTTCTTTTCCTCACCCGGTGCAAGGGTGACATGGATGTGCAGCGCGCCCACCGGTGCCCAGCCGTGGGCAATGCTGCCGGAGCAGTGCCCGGCGCGGACGGCCTGCGGGTCTGCAGGGCCGCCATACACACCGCAGAAGGCATCGCGGGTGGTATCAAAGCTGGTAACGGGCGTATTGCTCCAGAATACCGCATAGTGATTGCGGCGCTCACGGTATTCCGTCTTATGGTAGATGATGGCCGGCTCCACCTCCACCTCGCCGGTGGAGAAGTTGCGCTGGAAGTTGGAGCTGTCGTCAATGGCATCCCACAGGCAGAACTCCACATAGCTGAACACATCCAGCTCTTTTACGGCACCCGTTTTATTTTTCAAAGTCAGGCGGTCCAGCTCACAGGCATCGCCGGTGGGCACGAACAGCTCCTGCGCAGCGGAAACACCGTTCTTCTCACCCTCCAGAATAGTATAGCCCAGACCGTGGCGGCAGGCGTAGCTGTCCAGCTCTGTCTTGGTGGGCTGCCAGCCGGGGTTCCAGACGGTATCGCCATCCTTGATGTAAATGTGGTGGCCGTCCATATCCAGCGGGGAGCTGTTATAGCGGTAGCGGGTCAGGCGGCGCATCCGCGCATCGCGGTAAAAGCTGTAGCCGCCCGCCGTATTTGAGACAAGACTGAAGAAATCCTCGCTGCCAAGGTAGTTGATCCAGGGCAGAGGCGTACGCGGGGTGGTGATGACATATTCTTTGCGTGCGTCATCAAAATGACCGAATTTCATAAATGCTTCCTCCTTATCAGCTGCCGGTAGCCCCGGCGGCATCGCTTTTGCGAAAACGATTAAGGTAGACGATCAAAGCATTCTCTTTGCTTCTAGCATAGCCCAAGCAGGCCAAAAAAGCAAGAGGATTTTCTAAAAAATTTCTGAAAGTATCTTTCATAAATACGCATGTTTCCATGATTTTCAGAAAATTCATTTCAAGCACGCTTTTTGTGCTTCCTATAAGTAAAAACGCTGAAACACAATTTATAGGTAATATTATATACGGCGAAAATCGTAACGAAACTGCAACGAAAATCTTTTGATTTTAACCGAAATGTAACGAAATCCATCCGAGATGCACAATTTCGGTTCTTCAGAAACGAACAAAACGCCAAAAATGGGTCAAAAGCAATGGAAGTTATTCTTTTTAGCTTGATTTTTCGTACAGAATACGCTATTATGAGATTGCGAAAACGATTAAGGACTTGATGGTAAACATCCCCCGTAAAACGTTCTTCGGAAGGAGGCAAACGAGCGATGCCGTCCCTGAAAGATCTGGCAAAGGAATGCGGCGTATCGGTGGCAACGGTCAGCAAGGCGCTGAACGACCAGCCGGATATCTCGCCTGCCACACGAGAACGGGTGCGGGCCGCAGCGCACCGTATGGGCTACATGCCAAACGCCGCCGCCCGTTCCTTGAAAACAAACCGTACTTACAATCTGGGCGTTCTGTTCGTAGATGAACGGCAGAGCGGCCTGACCCACGAATACTTTTCCGCCGTGCTGGACAGCTTCAAGGTGGAAGCCGAGAAACACGGCTACGACATCACCTTTATCAACCACAATATCAGCGGCAAGAGCATGAGCTACCTTGAGCACTGCCGCTACCGCAATGTGGACGGTGTGGTGATCGCCTGCGTGAACTTCTACGAGCCGCAGGTGGTGGAGCTGGTGAACAGCGAGGTGCCGGTGGTCACGATCGATCATGTGTTCAATAACCGCATGGCGATCCTCTCGGATAACGTTTCCGGCCTGAAGGCACTGGTACGGCAGGCATGGGCCTGCGGCCACCGCCGCATCGCCTTTATCCACGGCGAAAAGACCGCCGTTACCGAGAACCGTGTTGCAGGTTTCTATCAGGCCTGCGAAGAGCTGGGCCTGAAGATCCCGGAAGCTTATGTGCGGGAGGGTATCTACCATGATGCCGACCGCTGTGCCGCCGAGACCAAAGCGCTGCTGGAGCTTCCGCAGCCGCCCACCTGCATCATCTTCCCGGACGATTTCTCCGCGCTGGGCGGCTACAACGCCATCAGCGAAAAGGGGCTTTCGATCCCGGAGGATGTTTCGGTGATGGGCTACGACGGCATCTACCTCTCGCGGGTGGTCAAGCCTCAGCTGGTGACTTACCAGCAGAACACCGCCGCGCTGGGCCGCACGGCTGCCGACAAGCTCATTGAGCTGATCGAGCATCCAAGAGTGACCCTGCCCGAACAGATCCGCGTTTCCGGCAAATTGCTGGACGGCGGGTCGGTCAGCATTCTTTAATATGTCTCCAAAGGCTCTTGCTACGGAACCTTTTTTGAAGAAAACTTTTGCTAATAATGGAAAACCATGAAGGAGGTTTACCCTTATGAAAAAGATCTCTCGTCGTAATTTCCTGCTCGCTTCCGGTGTCGTGACCATTGGTGCAGCTCTGGCTGCCTGTGGTGGTTCTTCTTCCACCAGCACCGCCTCTTCTGCAGCTCCCGCATCCAGCGCAGCTGCTTCCGAAGCTCCCGCAGCAGGCGGCAAGGTGCTGAACATCTGGTGCTGGAATGATGAGTTCCAGAGCCGCTTCAACGACTACTATCCGGAAGTTTCCGAGATCGCAGCCGACAAGTCCACCACCACCCTGAAGGATGGCACCGTTGTGAAGTGGACCATCAATGCCAACGAGAACAACAACTATCAGAACAAGCTGGACGAAGCCCTGCTGAGCCAGGACAGCGCTGCTGATGATGACAAGATCGACATCTTCCTGATCGAGGCTGACTATGCTCTGAAGTATGTGGATTCCGATTATGTTCTGGATGTCAAGGCAGACATCGGCCTGACCGACGACGATCTGGCTGGCCAGTACCAGTACACCAAGGACATCGTTACTGTGGACGGCAGCCAGCGCGGCACCACTTGGCAGGCAACTCCCGGTCTGTTTGCATACCGCCGCAGCATTGCCAAGGATGTTCTGGGCACCGATGATCCCGCCGAAGTGCAGACCTACCTGTCCGACTGGGATAAGTTCAATGATGTAGCTGCACAGGCAGCCGCCAAGGGCTACAAGATGCTGTCCGGCTTTGATGATGCATACCGCACCTTCTCCAACAACGTGGCAGCTCCGTGGGTCACCGGCACTACCGTTACCGTTGATGAGAACATTATGAAGTGGGTCGATCAGACCAAGGAGTACACCGATAAGGGCTATAACAACAAGTCCAGCCTGTGGGACAGCCAGTGGGCAGCCGATCAGGGTCCCACCGGTAAGGTGTTCGGCTTCTTCTACTCCACCTGGGGCATCAACTTCACTCTGCTGGGCAACTCGCTGGAGACTCCTGTCGCTGAGGGCGGCAAGGAAGAAGTTGGCAACGGTATCTACGGCGATTACGCTGTGTGCGAAGGCCCTCAGCCCTATTACTGGGGCGGCACCTGGATCTGCGGCGCAGCCGGCAGCGACAACATCGAAACCATTAAGGATGTTATGCAGAAGCTGACCTGCGATGAGGCCATCATGAAGCAGATCACCATGGATACGCAGGACTACACCAACAACGAGAAGGCTATGAACGAGATTGCAAACAGCGATTACAGCTCCGCGTTCCTGGGCGGCCAGAACCACATCGCTCTGTTTGCAGAGGCTGCAACCAAGATCGATATGTCCAACGCTGGTCCGTATGATCAGGGCCTGAACGAGAGCTTCCAGACCGCATTCAAGGATTACTTTACCGGAAACGTGGACGAAGATACCGCAAAGGCAAACTTCGAGACCGCTATCAAGGAGAAGTATCCTGAGCTGACCGACGTGGTGTGGCCCGCATAATAGCAGCCGACCCTAAAACGGAAAAGTGAATACGCAGGGGCGGGCCGGACGCTGTTCCCGCCCGCCCCTGTTCTTTCCGCAAATTTATCAGGAGGCGATCCTTATGGGAGAAAAGAAAAAGAAAGGGTCGATCAGCTACGCGAAATGGGGCTACATCTTCATTGCGCCGTTCTTCATCATCTTCGCGGTATTCCAGCTGATCCCTCTGGCATCTACCATTTACTACAGCTTTTTTGAATATTACCGCAGCGGCCTGAAGGTCATTGGCCCGAACTTTATGGGCCTGAAAAACTACATTACCCTGTTCGCAACCGATCTGCCCAAGTACTTTGGCAACACGCTGATTCTGTGGATCATCGGCTTTATCCCGCAGATTGCCATTTCCCTGTTGCTGGCAGCATGGTTCACCGACCTGCGCCTGAAGCTGAAGGGCCAGACCTTCTTCAAAACGGTCATCTACATGCCCAACCTGATCATGGCCTCCGCCTTTGCAATGCTGTTCTTCGCGCTGTTCTCGGACAACGGCCCGGTGAACGCCGTGCTGCAGAGCATGGGCTGGATCGATGCACCCATCAGCTTTTTGAACACCGTGTGGGGCAACCGCGGGCTGATCGGCCTGATGAACTTCCTGATGTGGTTCGGCAACACCACCATCATGCTGATGGCTGCGATCATGGGCGTGGATCCCACCCTGTACGAAGCGGCTGAACTGGACGGCTGCACCCCGAACCAGATGTTCTGGAAGATCACCATTCCGCTGATCCGTCCCATCCTTGTTTACGTCATGATCACCTCCATGATCGGCGGCCTGCAGATGTTCGATGTGCCGCAGATTTTGACCAACGGCAAGGGCGGCCCGGACCGCACCTCCACCACCATGATCATGTACCTGAACAACCACCTGTTCAGCAAGAACTACGGCATGGCCGGTGCTGTATCCGTGGTGCTGTTCCTCGTGTGCGCAGTGCTGTGCGTTGTGGTCTACTTCTCCCTTACCAAGGAGGATGACGGCCTGACCCGCGCCCAGCGCAAAGAACTGAACGCCGCCAAAAAGGCAGCAAAAGGAGGGAAATGATTATGGCACACACTCCTAGAAATCAATCGGAAAAAGCAACACTGGCTGCACGCCGCGCATGGTGTTATCTGGTGCTGGTGCTCATCAGCTTTTTGTGCCTGTTCTTCTTCTATGTGCTGGTGATCAACTCCACCCGCACCCACTTCGAGATCCAGAAAGGCTTCTCGCTGCTGCCGGGCAAATCGCTCATCACCAACTTCCAAAACGTGCTGGCCGATGCCAACATCCCTGTCGTCTCCGGCATCCGCAACAGCCTGATCGTCTCCGCCTGCTCGGCGGCGCTCAGCGTGTACTTCTCGGCCCTGACGGCCTACGGCATCTACGCCTATAACTTCAAATTCAAAAAGGCCGCGTTCGCCATTATCCTGCTGATTATGACCATGCCCACGCAGGTGTCCGCTCTGGGCTTTTTGCAGCTCATCACCAAGATGGGCCTGAAGAACAGCTTTATCCCGCTGATCCTGCCCAGCATTGCAGCGCCCACCGTGTTCTTCTTCATGAAGCAGTATCTGGACGCTTCCCTTCCCATGGAGATCGTAGAGGCTGCCCGCATCGACGGTGCAGGCGAGTTCTACACCTTCAACAAGATCGTGCTGCCCATTATGAAGCCCGCTCTGGCAGTGCAGGCCATTTTCTCCTTCGTGGCCAGCTGGAACAACTACTTCATTCCCGCTCTGGTGCTGGACAGCGCCGACAAAAAGACCCTGCCCATCCTGATTGCACAGCTGCGCAGTGCAGACTTCCTCAAGTTTGATATGGGCAAGGTTTACATGATGGTGGCTATCGCCATTCTGCCCGTCATCATCGTGTACCTGCTGCTTTCCAAGTTCATCGTCCGCGGTGTTGCTTTGGGCGGCGTGAAAGGCTGACGGCATTTTGCCGCAAACAACAAAAGGGTCCCGGAGAAAATGCCGGGACCCTTTTGCTGTGTTTAGGATATAAGGAATTTTTGGAAGAGATCAGGAGAAAAAACAAGGCATACACATTCTGTCGGAGGTTTTAAGGGGATAAGATTTACTCGCCGCGGACGGCTGCGAAACCTGCTTCCAGATCAGCAATGATATCGTCGATGTGCTCAGTGCCGATGGACAGGCGGATGGTGTTCTGATAGATCTGCTGCTCGGCCAGCTCTTCGTCGTTCAGCTGGCTGTGGGTGGTGGAAGCCGGGTGGATGACCAGACTCTTCACATCAGCAACGTTTGCCAGCAGGGAGAAGACCTTCAGATTATCGATAAACTTGAACGCTTCCTCGCGGCCGCCCTTGATGTTGAAGGTGAAGATGGATGCACCGCCGTTGGGGAAGTACTTCTCGTACAGGGCGTGATCCGGGTGATCCGGCAGGGAGGGGTGGTTGACCTTCTCCACCTGCGGGTGGTTTGCTAGAAACTCGACCACCTTCTTGGTGTTCTCCACATGGCGCTCGATGCGCAGGCTCAGGGTCTCGGTGCCCTGCAGCAGCAGGAAGGCGTTGAACGGCGAAATGGTGGCACCGGTATCACGCAGCAGGATCGCACGGATGTAGGTGACAAAAGCTGCGGGGCCTGCTGCATCGGCAAAGGAAACGCCGTGGTAGCTGGGGTTGGGGTCAGCAATATTGCCGAACTTGCCGCTTGTCTTCCAGTCAAACTTGCCGCTGTCCACGATGATGCCGCCCAGCGTGGTGCCGTGGCCGCCGATGAACTTGGTGGCGGAATGAACAACGATATCTGCGCCGTGCTCAATGGGACGGATCAGATACGGGGTGCCGAAGGTGTTATCGATGACCAGCGGCAGGCCGTGCTTGTGCGCGATGGCTGCAATGGCGTCGATATCGGGGATATCGCTGTTGGGGTTGCCCAGAGTTTCCAGATAGACGGCCTTGGTGTTGGGCTGGATGGCATTCTCCACCTCAGCCAGATCGTGTGCATTGACAAAGGTAGTGGTGACACCGAACTGGGTCAGGGTGTGCTCCAGCAGGTTGTAGCTGCCGCCGTAGATGGTCTTCTGAGCCACGATGTGGTCACCAGCCTGTGCCAGTGCTTCGATGGTGTAGGTGATGGCAGCAGCACCGGAAGCGGTAGCCAGAGCAGCCACGCCGCCTTCCAGAGCAGCGATGCGCTTCTCGAACACATCCTGCGTAGAGTTGGTCAGACGGCCGTAGATGTTGCCTGCGTCTGCCAGGCCGAAGCGGTCTGCTGCGTGCTGGCTGTTGCGGAACACATAGGAAGTGGTCTGGTAGATAGGCACTGCACGGGAATCGGTTGCGGGATCGGCCTGCTCCTGGCCAACGTGAAGCTGCAGGGTCTCAAATTTATAGTCAGACATAGTATTTTACCTCTCTATTTGTACTTTTAGTATAATTTTATGATACAAAAAATCCCGATGCGTGATACAAAAGCGCACCGGGCAAACACAATTCAAAGCGATTCTGTCAACGTCACATTCGGGTACACATTCGTGCACAGCAAGAGGGCATCGTACAGTTCACAGCCAGATGTTCTGCCCGGTCACCGCACATTCGCCCACAGCGGAAGTTTGCATGCAGCAGGTCGTTCCAAATCAGCTTCATATCCGTGCCCTCCTTTCCGAAATAATTCTTTCCCACTCATCTACAAACCGGAGCCTCTATCTGCTCTGTGCCGGGAAGCAAAACCGTCGTTTTCTTTTTCCCACTAGGTTTGTGGATTTATTGTTTGCATTATATCCCCTCTTACCCAGTTTGTCAATGGGTTAATTCCAGTTTTTTTCAAATTGAGTTTTCTGCACGATGCGCAGCCCGCATTTGCAGCATCCCGTTGTGCAGTTCCAACAGGAGTAATACTTCTGCTTCTTCGGAAATTTTTATTTTTCCATTGATAAAACCTTAAAATTTTATTGTTATACTAAAGCTGTTCCTTGCAAACGCCCTGCAAATCGTTTATTATGATAGCGTTCTTTTTTATCATCAAAGGAGTTTTTCGATGCTGCATCGTTTCTTTCATTTTTTAAAGCAGAGCCTGCTCGTTGTTCTTTGCATCCTGCTGCTTGGCGGGCTGCTGGCAGGCGGCTGGTTCTTTTATCAGGGCAGACAGCTGTACCGCAGTGCCGCCAGCAGTTACCCAGTGGCTTCCATGTACGACGCCATCTGTGCCCGCGGGAGCTATACTTCCTACGATGCGCTGCCGCAGATCTATATTAACGCAGTCATCTGCACCGAGGACGAGCATTTTATGACCCACAAGGGTATCGACCCGGGGGCCATTGCCCGCGCCCTGCTGGCCGACCTGCGCACCCACTCGCTGGCCGAGGGTGGCAGCACCCTGACCCAGCAGCTTGCCAAGAACGAGCTGTTCACGCAGGACAAGCATCTGGCCCGCAAGGCTGCCGAGATGCTTGCTGCTTTTGATATTGAAAAGACCTACTCCAAGCAGCAGATCTTTGAGATGTACGCCAACACCATCTATTTTGGCAGCGGGTATTATGGCATTGCAGAAGCTGCCGAGGGCTACTTTGGCAAGGAACCGGCCCAGCTGACCGATGCCGAAGCGATCTATCTGGCGGGTATGCCCAACGCGCCTTCCACCTACGCCAGCAGCCCGGAGCTTGCCTTCAAGCGGATGCAGGTGGTGCTCAAGCGGATGGTCAAGTGCCGCGTGCTCACCCAGCAGCAGGCCGATGCCATTGCCGCAGATGCTGAAAACTTAACGGTTTAAACAAGACACCGCGCCCTGTCTGCTGCGGATCAGACAAGGCGCGGTGTTTTGTTTTGCGGTATTTAGTTTGGTAAAGGAGGAATCATGTTACCCGTTCAGGCGGTTGCGGCCCCGCCTGTCGGTAGCATTATCATACCAGAGAATTTCTGCGAAAGCATGTTATTTATATGAAGCTTTTATGAATTTACCGGTTCTTTGCCGGCAGCGGCACCGGGTGCTCCGGCAAGATGCGCGAAGCCATGTCTAACGTGCAGGCTGCAATTAGAATCGACGATGCGCCGCTGCGGGAAGTGCGAGGGCTTTCTCTCGCTGGTGGTCTGGCGAGCGCAGGCGGGACGGAGCACCCGGTGCCGCTGTCATGCTGTCACTCCGGGGCTTTCATGCTTTCCACCATGCTGATATGCCGCACATGCCGCCGCATGGCAAAGCACACCACAAAGGTGAACAGCATCGTCAATGCCACTGCCAGCAGATAGCTGCGGGGTGCAATGGTGCGGATGAACATGAGCTGATCCATTTCCACGGTCAGGATAATGAACCGGTGCAGCGGCACGCCCAGCAACAGGCCCACGCCGGAGCCGATGAGGGACAAAAGCTCGATCTCGCGGAAGATGTAGCGGTACACTTCTTTGTCATAGAAGCCCAGCACCTTGATAGTGGCAAGCTCCTTTTTGCGCTCGGCAAGGTTGACGCTGATCAGGTTGTACAGCACCACCGCCGCCAGCGCCGCCGCGCACACGATGATCAGCACCACCACGTAGTTCAGGCTGCCGATCAGGCTGCCGAACATGGAGGTGGTGTCCTCGGTGAAGCTGACGCTGCTCACATAGTTGCAGCCCAGCAGCTTTGTGCGCAGGGTGTTGTACTCCGCCTCGGTGGTACAGCCGGTCAGGCCGTAGACGGTGTTCCACTCCGGCGTGCTGCCCAGCAGGGCCTGCAGCTGCGCATTGGAGAGATACAGCCGGGTGAACATGTAGTTCTCAGTAATGCCGGTCAGCACCAGCGGCACGCGGCTCCCGTCTGCTGCCTCCACATAGAACGTATCGCCCACGCTCAGCCCCAGATTCAGGGCCGTTTTTTCGGTCAGGATCACGCTGTCCTCTTCAAAGGGAATGGGGTCGTGGCCCACCCGGGTGCGGAAGGTGAAGTATTCGGTCATCCGGGCATCGTCCTCCGCGCCTACGATGCTGACATCGGCGCTCCCGCCCTCTTCATTATAAAGGGTGGTGGACTTTGTGTAGAACGCGCCCCAGCTGTGGACCGCACTGCTGCTGTCCAGCGTGTCGGCAAGGCCCTGCTCCATGGTCAGCGCCTTTTCATCGCTGAGCGAGATGGTGAGATCGTTGTGGGTCAGCTGCCCGGACTGCTTGTCCACGATGGGCAGGATGGAATCCTGAATGCCAAAACCGATCAGCAGCAGCGCCGTGCAGCCTGCCACGCCCAGCACTGTCATGAAGAAGCGCTTTTTGTAGCGGAACAGGTTGCGGGCTGTGGTCTTTTGGGAGAAGCTCATGTGCTGCCACAGCGGGGTGATGTACTCCAAAAAGATGCGCTTGCCTGCCACCGGGGCCCGGGGCAGCAGCAAAGCTGCAGTCTTTTCCTTCAGGCTGGCACGGCAGGCGTTCCATGTAGCAAAACCGATGACGGCCGCGCTGATGGCCACACTGGCTGCCGCCATGCCGGGGTAAAAGTGCAGCGTAAAGGTGGACATGCTGAAGATCATCTGGTAGGCATACCAGATGATGAGCGGGAACACCACAAAACCGATGACCATGCCCACGATGCTGCCCAGCACGCTGGCGCTGAGGGCATAGAACAGATACTTGCCTGCGATCTTTGCGTTGGAGTAGCCCAGAGCTTTCAGAGTACCCAGCTGCAGGCGGTTCTCGTCCACCATGCGGGTCATGGTGGTGGTGGCCACCAGCGCCGCCACCAGGAAGAAGAACACCGGGAACACCCGTGCAATGGCATCCATGCGGTCGGCATATTGCTCAAAGGTGACAAAGCTCATGGTGGAGCCGCGGTCCAGCACATACCACTCACCGCTCTTGATCTGGCTCACCTGCTCCTCGGCATCGTTCAGCTGGGCAAGGCCGTCGGCCAGCTGCTGTTCGGCATCGGCCTTCCGGCTCTCGTACTCCGCGCGGGAATCGGCCAGCTGCTGCACGCCGTCCCTGTATTCCTGCCAGCCCTCGTCCAGCCGGGTGCGAGCCGCATCGAACTGGGTGTAGGCTGTGGCCGTGCCGGTGGTCAGCTGCAGCTGACCCTGCAGAAGCTTTACCTTCATCTGGCGCAGTGCTGCCTTTGCCTCAGTCACCAGCTGCTCGTTGGAAAGGCTGGGCGAAGAGATCAGCCCCTGTGCATACATCTGGCGCTTGCCCTCGTCCAGCTGGGCCTGATAGCCATTCAGCTGACCGCTGATGTTGTCGTAAGCATCCTGCGCCTTCTGCAGGGCATCCCGCAGCTCGGTGTACTCTTCATCGGCAGGTTCCGCTTCGTCCAGCGCCTTCTGCGCGTTGTGCAGAGCCGTTTCGGCATAGCCCAGCAGCGGGTCGGCCACCTTTTTCAGGTTCACCAGCATCTCGATCTGCTGCAGCTGATCCTCAAATTCCAGCAGTTGTTCCTCGCCGCTCACCAGCTCGTCCGCACCGCCCTGCATGGTATCCGGCAGGGCCTTTTTGCCGGCGGCAAGCTCCGCTTCGCCCGCGTCCAGCTGGGCTTTGGCGCTGTCCAGCTGTGCCTGTGCATCGGCCAACTGCTGCTCTGCCTCCGCAAACTGACGGTCTGCTTCGGCTTTTTTGTCGTTGTACTCGGCCCGGGCATCGGCCAGCTCTGCACTGGCATCCTCGATCAGCTCCGCCCGCCGGGCTGTGCACTGTGCCCCGCTGATGGCCTTTACCCTTGCGGCTGTGTCATCCACTGTCGCCTGATACGCGTCCGAGTAATTATCATACAGACCGGAATTTTTTACCTTGAGATAGCACGCCGTATAATAATTCGTGGTCAGGCTGCCCTCCGGCAGGAACACAATATCATCCAGCTGGCCGTCACCAGCGGTGCTGCTCTCCTTGTCCGTGGAAAAATGCTGCGGGTCCTGCACGGTGCCCACTACCGTGAACTGCTTCCGGCTCACATGTTCGGTGTCCTCCGGCAGGGTGAGCACCGTGCCCGGTTCCACCGGGTCGCCGTAGCCCATCACATGCACCACGCACTCATCCGGAGCCTCAGGCATCCGGCCCGAGAGCAGCACCAGACGGTTCATATTTTCTGCCGTGTCGGCCCCGGGGTCGGCGGGCAGCTGCTGCAGGCGCACCACCGCCGTCTCGCTCTGACCCTGCCACTGGGCCTCCACGTCCTGATATTTCACCGGCTGCACAGCCTCCACGCCGTCCACGGCGGCAATGGCGGCAATGTCCTCCTCCGAAAGGCCCAGCGTGGACAGCACCCGCAGGTCGAACACGTTCTGCTGTACGTAGTATTTCTGCCCGGCGATGCGCATGCTGGGCGCAAAACTCATCAGGCCGGTCAGCATCATCACGCCCAGCGCTACGATGCCGAACAGCGAGACCATGCGGCTCAGGTTGTCCTTCATTTCCCGCAGGATGTTTTTACGATAACTTTTCAGCACAGCTCTCACCACTCAATCTCCTGCACCGGCACAGGGTGCTCGTTGACCTGATTGGAGACGATCTTGCCGCTGCGCACCTGAATGATGCGGTCTGCCATCGCCGTCAGGGCGGTGTTGTGGGTAATAACGATCACCGTGCGGCCGGTGCGGCGGCAGGTATCCTGCAAAAGGGCCAGCACCTGCTTGCCGGTCTTGTAATCCAGTGCACCGGTGGGCTCGTCGCAGAGCAGCAGCTTGGGGTTTTTGGCCAGTGCGCGGGCAATGGACACCCGCTGCTGCTCGCCGCCGGAAAGCTGGGCCGGGAAGTTGTTCAGCCGCTCTCCCAGACCCACGCTGCGCAGGGTCTCTTTGGGGTCCAGCGGGTCGCGGCAGATCTCGCTGGCCAGCTCCACATTCTCCAGTGCGGTCAGGTTCTGCACAAGGTTGTAGAACTGGAACACAAAGCCCACATCGTACCGGCGGTAGGTGGTGAGCTCTCTGGCGGTAAAGTGGCTCACGTTCTGGCCGTCCAGCCAGACGTTTCCATCGTCGCAGCTGTCCATGCCTCCAAGGATGTTCAGCAGGGTGGTCTTACCTGCGCCGGAGGGTCCCACGATGATGCAGAACTCGCCTTTGTCCACATAAAAATTCAGGTGGTCTGCGGCGGCGATCTTCACACTGCCGGTCTGATAATATTTGCAAACGTCCTCAAACTCCACAAAATGCTCCATGGCGTTTTTCCTTTCTATCGGGAATGCATACTGTTTCAATTTAACTATAACATCTCCCGGCAGACTTTGCAAAGACATCTGCGCAAATTTTCAAAAACTTAACAGAAAAGCGCAAAAAGGGCCGCTGCACATCCCTGCGTGCAGCAGCCCTTTCATCATTTGATCTCAGCGGTCAGCGCCCCACGATCAAATCGCGGCGGCAGCGCAGGCCCACGGTGAGGAAGGTGTTTTCGCCCAGTCGGCGCAGCACCACGCGGTCGGTGCCCTTCTGGCCCTCCACCAGCAGAGACAGGTTCAGGGTGGTGGAGCCCTTCTCAGTCTGGACTACCAGCGTGCTCACACCCTCGTTCAGCAGGGTCTGCATGTCCTGCACGGTGGTGCGGAAGGTAGCAGAACCGGCAGGCACATCCAGCGTCAGCACGCTGTCCTTCTGGCGGGCAGTGTACAGCACTTCTCTGCCGAACAGGCCCTTGACGGTGTAACGGGCCTCGCTCTTTTTCGCCGCTGCATCTGCGGACGGGGCGGCCAGCTCATCGCCGGAGATCAGCATGATGTTGCCCTGAATGGGGTTTCCCTCCGGTGCGCCGTAGCCGCCGTAGGTGGGGTCCTTTTCGCCGATCGCCACATCGGCGCTGTGCAGGGCGATATCTCCCTGCACCATCTGCTCCTGCGGGGGCAGATAGCCTGCGGCAGCAGGGTCGTTGATGTCTGCTTCTGCGGCAAATGCGCCCACGCTCAGCATGGCGGCAGCACCCAGCACTGCAGCGGTGGTGGTGACGGTACGGACAAATTTATGGTTCAGTTTCATTTGGAATACCTCCGTTGACGGCGGTTTTGCACCGCACATTTTTGTTTTGTGGAAAACCATGGTCTGCCATGCGGTGTAATACAAAACCGCCGCATCTGTCTTATAAACGGATGCGGCGGCGGGATTATTGCAGCAGGCTATAAAATTTTTTGGAAGCTCTGCCGCCGGGGTCACTGGGCCTGTGCCGGTTCCCGGTTCAGGATCTCCATGAACTCCTCGCCGGTGATGGTCTCCTTCTGGTACAGATACTGTGCCAGCTCGTCCAGCTTGGCGCGGTTGTCGGTCAAAATCTGGACAGCCTTTTCGTGCTGGGCCTTGACCAGCCCCACCACCTTCTGGTCGATCTCGCGCTGGGTCTGGGCCGAGCAGGCCAGCGAGGTGTCGCCGCCCAGATACTGGTTGTTCACGGTCTCCAACGCCACCATGTCAAAGTCCTTGCTCATGCCGTAGCGGGTGAGCATGGCGCGGGCAAGCTTGGTGGCCTGCTCAATATCGTTGGAGGCACCGGTGGTGATGGATTGGAACACCACTTCCTCGGCGGCGCGTCCGCCGGTAAGGGTGGCGATCTTGTTTTCCAGCTCTTCCTTGTTCATCAGGTAGTGGTTGCCCTCGTCCACCTGCATGGTGTAGCCCAGTGCGCCGGAGGTGCGGGGGATAATGGTGATCTTCTGCACAGGGGCAGAGTTGGATTGCTTAGCCGCCACCAGTGCATGACCGATCTCGTGGTAGGCCACGATGCACTTTTCCTTGTCGGTGAGGATGGAGTTCTTCTTCTGGTAGCCTGCAATGACCACCTCGATGCTCTCCTCCAGATCGGCCTGCGTCACGCTCTTGCGGCCTGCACGCACGGCGCGCAGGGCTGCTTCGTTGACGATGTTGGCAAGTTCCGCACCGGATGCACCGGAAGCCATGCGGGCCACGGTGTTGAAGTCGATGCCCGGGGCCAGTGCCACCTTTTTGGCGTGCACTTTCAAAATCTCTTCGCGGCCCTTGAGGTCGGGCAGCTCCACCGGAACACGGCGGTCAAAACGTCCGGGACGTGTCAGGGCCGGGTCCAGAGAATCCGGGCGGTTGGTGGCCGCCAGAATGATGACGCCGGTGTTGCCCTCAAAGCCGTCCATCTCGGTGAGCAGCTGGTTCAAAGTCTGCTCACGCTCGTCGTTGCCGCCGAGATTGCCGCTGTTGCGCTTCTGACCGATGGCATCGATCTCATCGATGAACACGATGCAGGGGGCCTTTTCCTTTGCCTGTCGGAACAGGTCGCGCACCTTGGACGCGCCCATGCCCACGAACATCTCCACAAATTCAGAGCCGGAAATGGAGAAGAACGGCACGTTGGATTCGCCTGCCACGGCCTTAGCCAGCATGGTCTTGCCGGTGCCCGGAGGGCCCACCAGCAGGATGCCCTTGGGCATGGATGCGCCAATGCTCTCGTACTTGCCGGGGTCGTGCAGGTAATCCACGATCTCCTGCAGGTTTTCCTTTGCTTCATCCTCACCGGCCACATCCGCAAAGCGGATGCCGTGGGTGGACTGCACATAGACCTTGGCGTTGGACTTGCCCACGCCGCCGAACATCATGGACCCCGGGCCGCCGCCGGCCTTTTCCATCAGCTTTTTGTTCATCTGGTTGCCGATGAAGCTGAACAGCAGGATGGGCAGCACAAACCAGATCAGGAAATTGAGCATCGGCGACCCCTGCTCCACGATCTCGCTGGAAAACTGTGCTCCGGCATCATACAGGCGCTGGGTAAGCTCCGGGTCGTTCATCAGGCCGGTCTTGTAGACCTGCTTTTCCTCTTGATCGGTAAAAATGATCTGATTGGATTCGATATCCACACGGCCGATGTTCTTTTCCTCGGTCATGGTCATAAAGGTACCGTAGTCCACTTCCTCCACCTGACGCTCGCTCATCCACGGCAGCAGCACAAGGTTGAGCAGCAGCAGGACCGCCAGCACGATGGCGTAGTAGATCGCCAGCGGCTTTTTGGAAGGTTTGACTTCTTTCATGTGGCAATTCCTCCTTTGGTTCCGGATGCAAGTAGTATAGCACAGGAAAACCGGGCGCAACAGCAATTCGAGCAGAACTTTCCAAAAACTTAGCAGTTTGTTAACAAAGGTCCCCTCTGCATACAAAAAGAGAGCAGCCGAAGCTGCTCTCTTTGGTTCAGCATGGGTTTACTGTTTGGGGAATGCCTTTTCCCACACTTCAATGGTCTTGAACTTGGGCATCCAGCCTTCCGGCTTGAAGCTGCTCTCGCTCTTGGCATCCATGATGCCCTGTTCCACACACCACTGGGCTGCCTTGGCGGTGTCGGCATCTGCCACATCCGCAAAGGCCGGGGTGTTCACAGGTTCAGGTCTGCCTGCGGTGTTCCACACCAGCAGTGCCAGCTGGCCGCGGTTTGCGGGGATCTCTGCGCCCTCGGGCAGGATGTTGTGCAGGATCACCCGGGTAGTGATCTCGTAGCCGCCCCAGACTGCTGCGCCGCCCACCAGAACGGCTGCAACAGCGCCGCCTGCGCCGGAATCGCCGCCGGTAAAGTCGTCATCGCCGGGCACGACAGGAGGAGTGCCCACAGCGGTAATGGAGATGTACGAAGGTACAGGATTCGTCTCAGGATTCGTCTCAGTGTTCGGCACAGTGTAAGAAGTTGTGCCTTCTTCGTCCGTATAAGCAACCGTTGCACTTTCAGCATTCTTGCCGGTCTTCACCTCATAACCCTTGGCAGGACTCTGAGTGTAGACCAGTTTGCTCTCCACTACAGCGCCAGTGCCCTTGTTTTCCAGCACCACATCACCAGAGCAGGTGATTTCAGCATCACCGCCAATGGTTGCTCCTTCGTCTCGCTTACCAGAAATGGTCACGTCTGTTGCGCCAGTGATCGTCAGCTTGCCATCATGGAGTGCCGCAGCATTCTTACTTGTGATCTTCACTTCACCACTGCAATTGATGGACGAATCGAGGTAACTGCGCGAATCCCAGACAGCGCGCTGGTTTGCAGTGATCGTCACATTAGCCGCCTTGGTGATCACGACCGGGTCCCAAACTGCACCGCCATTCTGGCTGGTGATCTCCACATTACCGCTGCACTCAATCTCGGCTCTGCCATAGATGGTATAGCTGTTTCCATCTTCATCGGTGCTTGTACGGCCCTCACCATGGATGGTCACATTCTGTGCGCTCTGAACATCGAGATTGCCGTGGTCACCATAACCCAGCACATTGCCAGAACCGGTATTATCCATCAGGATGTCACCGGCGCAGGTAATAGTAGCGTCCCCCGTGATAAGGGCGGTGGAGGATACGCCCGTTACCTTCACATCCTGTGCGCCGGTAACGGTCAGGCTGCCATTTACCACAGCACCGTTCGCATTGCTCAGTACCACATCCACCTTATCCTCGAGATCGTCAGTGATCTCGACCTTCATCTTGCCAAAGCTGCCGGTACCGGTCAGGGTGTGGGTATCCGGGTCATAGGTGAGCTTGTCGTTTCCGACTTCAAGAATGTGCCCGCAGTTTTCGCTGGTCACTTCAATGGGAGGATTATTGCCTATCGTGACTTTGATGCCGTAGTTGACCCCTTCATCAGGTTCAGGGATTTCCTTGACCCAGTTAGCAGTCAGGGTCATGTTTTTGTTCACAGTAACGGTGATATTTTCGCTGGTCTCTTCGCTGCCAGTCCAGCCCTTAAACGTCCACTGGCCTTCGCCCGGTGCAACAGCCTTGATGGTCAGTTCTTTGCCGTTTTCCACCTTATAAGTAGTGGTGCCATTTTCACCAGCAGTGCCAACCAACTTGGTTTCGCCCTCATAGGCTTCGGCATACTTCAGGGTAAGGGTATGGGTGGTCCGTTCTACCCATTTAGCAGTCAGGGTCATATCTTCGGTCACGGTAACAGTGATTTTTTCGCTGGTTTCTTCACGGTCTATCCAGCCACCAAACTTCCACTGGCCTTCGCCCGGTGCAACAGCCTTGACGTAGACTGTCTTGCCCTCGTCCACATGATAGGTAGAAGTGCCGTTTGCGCTCGTTGCATTGATCAGCTCCGTGGTGTACGCTGCATCCGTGTAAGCCTTGGCATTCGTCAGCGTGAGCGTCTTGTTGCTCGGATTCACATACTCGATTCTGAAATAAGAGTATCTTGCACAATCATTCGCGTCCTGGGTCTCAGTGCTCTCGGCCTCGGAGCTGCCTGCATAATAGCGGGCAACGTAACCAGTCGGCAGATTCCTTACCTCCACCGTGCCTGCCTGAACTGCCTCATAACCGTAGGTATTGCAAAGCGTGACCGCACCAGTGCAGTGATCAAGTACCAGCTTGCCTGCTTTACCCCTGTCGCCGATTACGCCATAAATAGCAAAAGCGGTAGCCTGAATTTTTTGCGCATTGTGCACGGTCAGGGTTCCGCTGACGGTCGAGCCGTTTCCGCAATTCAGAGAAAGGGTCTGACAGTTGATATCTGCACCGCCGTTGAGGATGCCGTCAATGCTCACATCCTGTGCGCTGTTCACAGTCAGCTTGCCTTCAACAGCCTGATTTACCAAGCTGATGTTATTATAGTCAAGGTTGCCGCTGATTCTCACATCACCAGCGCTAGTAATCGTTGCATCACCGCGAATCGCAGCATCAGTGGCGGAATCGGATTTTGTGACGGTCAGATCATTGACAGTTGCATTCAGGCTACCATTCACGGCGTAAGATTCACCCTTGATGGTGACGTTTTCTCCACCGTTAAGGGTTACATCGCCATTAAAGCCGCCTTCAAACGCAAAGCCATCGTCATAAGACACGGCGGGATAACCTAAAGGCCATGTCTCGTCAGAGCTGACAGTTCCACCATTCGCCGTCAGGTTGTAAGTAGTATTGCCCACCGTAACGGTCAGAGTATGCGTCGCCACGGGAGCATCCTCTGCCGCCAGTGCGCTGAGGGGGCTTGCCGCCTGCAGCAGCAGGCCAAGGCTCAGCAGCCCGGCAAGGAATTTACGGGTACGTTGTTTCATGTAGGGTGTACCTCCTCTGTTCTATCTTTGATCCTATCATACACCCGTAGCTCCCCCCGGGCATTCGTTTGACACGAATCGACCGAAAAATGCATCGAATCGACCCGTGCACAATTTAGGAAAATTCTGCCCCTTATTTTGTGAAATTGTTTCATTTTGAGAATGAGTCAGATTGCTTGACACTGCCCGCGAATCATGCTAAACTTAGTCCACTTTGAAAAAAGCACAAATGCGTTGACGGGGAAAAAACGAATTTCTTCTGCGTACAGAGAGCCGCCGGGTGGTGCAAGGCGGGTGCAGAGGGCTTCGGTTACTGGCCCCTGAGCGGCAGGGCTGAACACACAAGTAGGCTCTGACGGATGTCCACCGTTACAAGGACAGCGATTCGCCGCAAAAAGCCGATCGTGCAAAGCGGCTGTGCCCAAAGGCGCAGCAAAGAGAGTGGTACCACGGGTGCCCTGTAGTTTGAACTTTACAGGCTCTCGTCTCTCAAGGTTTTCGCCTTGAAAGACGAGAGCCTTTTCGTATATCTGCCTTTTGGAAACAGACTTGCCCTCTCCGTCACGGCTTACGCCGTGCCACCTCTCCCAAAGTGAGAGGCCTTGGCAGTACGGCAAAGTTTCCGGTTTTGCCAAGGGCTCCCCCCTTTGGGGGAGCTGTCGAACGAATGTGAGACTGAGAGGGCGAGGACGCTCACAAAGAGCATGGCGCAAGAAGTGTAAATCGTTTAGGAGGACGCACATTATGATGGACGCAACCAAGTACGCTCCGGGTTACTACCCGGTACCCGCAGGCTATGACAGCTGGGTAAAGAAGGATCACATTGAAAAAGCCCCCGCATGGTGCAGCGTGGACCTGCGCGACGGCAATCAGGCCCTGATCGTGCCCATGAGCCTTGAGGAAAAGCTGGAGTTCTTCCAGATGCTGGTAAAGATCGGCTTCAAGGAGATCGAGGTGGGCTTTCCTGCCGCCAGCGACACCGAGTATGAGTTCCTGCGCACCCTGATCGAAAAGAACATGATCCCCGAGGATGTCACCGTGCAGGTGCTGACCCAGTGCCGTGACCACATCATCCGCAAGACCTTTGAGGCCGTCAAGGGCGCACCCCGCGCGGTGATCCACTTCTACAATTCCACCTCTGTGGCCCAGCGCGAGCAGGTGTTCCACAAGAGCAAGGAAGAGATCAAGCAGATCGCCACCGACGGCGCAAAGCTGGTCAAGCAGCTGAGCGAGGAGTATGAGGGCAACTTCCTGTTCGAGTACAGCCCCGAGAGCTTTACCGGCACCGAGGTGGACTATGCCGTGGATGTGTGCAACGCCGTGCTGGACATCATGCAGCCCACCCCGGACCGCCCCATGATCATCAACCTGCCCGTTACCGTGGAAATGAGCATGCCGCACGTCTACGCAAACCAGATCGAGTACTGCGACAAGCACCTGAAATACCGCGACAGCGTGATCATCTCCACCCATCCACACAACGACCGCGGCACCGGCGTGGCCTGCGCAGAGCTGGCCGTGCTGGCGGGTGCACAGCGCGTGGAGTGCTGCCTGTTCGGCAACGGCGAGCGCACCGGCAACGTGGATGCCGTGACGCTGGCAATGAACATGTACAGCCACGGCGTGGACCCCAAGCTGGACTTCTCCGATATGCCGGACATCTGCGCCACCTACGAGCGGGTGACCCGGATGCACATTTACGAGCGCACCCCCTACGTCGGTCAGCTGGTGTTTGCCGCCTTCTCCGGCAGCCATCAGGACGCCATTGCAAAGGGCATGGCCTACCGCAAGGAGCATGGCGAACACCGCTGGACCTGCCCCTACATCCCCGTTGACCCCCACGACATCGGACGCACCTACGATGCCGATGTTATCCGCATCAACAGCCAGAGCGGCAAGGGCGGCATCGGCTTTGTGCTGGAACAGAACTTCGGCTACAACCTGCCGCCCAAAATGCGTGAGGCGCTGGGCTACAAGGTCAAGAGCGTTTCCGACCACAGCCACAAGGAGCTGAGCGCAAACGAGGTGCTGCACATCTTCGAGGATGCCTTCCTCAACCGCTGCAAGCCGTTCAACGTTCTGGAAGCCCACTTTGCACAGGTGGGCGGCATCACCGCCACCGTCACGCTGGAGCTGAACGGTCAGCGCAAGGTGGTCACCTCGGTGGGCAATGGCCGTCTGGACGCTGTGGCAAACGCCATCCAGAGCGCCACCGGCATGGAGTTCCACCTCGAGACCTACTCCGAGCACAGTCTGGACGAAGGCTCCACCTCCCGCGCTGCCTCCTACGTCGGCCTTGTCTGGGGCGATAACACCGTCACCTGGGGTGCCGGCACCGACACCGATATCATCGTGGCCGGCATCAAGGCACTGGTGAGCGCGATCAATAATAAGTAACATCCTCGCCCTCTCAGTCACCTGCGGTGACAGCTCTCCCAAAGGGAGAGCCTCTGGCGAAACCGGTAACTTTGCGTGGACTGCCAAGGCCTCCCACTTTGGGGGAGGTGGATGCGACCAGCGGGAGCAGACGGAGAGGGCGAGCCGCCTATAAATATAAAAGGAGAGTACCATCATGGGAATGACCCTGACGCAGAAAATTCTTGCCGCACATGCCGGTCTTGCCGAGGTCAAGGCAGGCCAGCTCATCAATGCAAAGCTGGACATCGTGCTGGGCAACGACATCACCACCCCGGTTGCCATCAACGAGTTTGAAAAGGCCGGTTTTGACGGTGTGTTCGACAAAGAGCACATTGCCATCGTGCTGGATCACTTTGTGCCCAACAAGGACATCAAGAGCGCCACCCAGTCCAAGCAGTGCCGCGAGTTCGCCAACAAATACGATATCCTCAACTTCTACGATGTGGGCCAGATGGGCATTGAGCACGCCCTGCTGCCGGAAAAAGGCATTGTGACCGCAGGTGACTGCGTGATCGGTGCAGACAGCCACACCTGCACCTATGGTGCACTGGGTGCCTTCTCCACCGGTGTCGGCTCCACCGATATGGCCGCAGGCATGGCCACCGGCATGGCATGGTTCAAGGTGCCCTCTGCCATCAAGTTCGTGCTCAAGGGCAAGTTCGGCCCCCGCGTGTCCGGCAAGGACCTGATCCTGCACATCATCGGCATGATCGGTGTGGACGGTGCGCTGTACAAATCCATGGAGTTCACCGGCCCGGGCGTTGCCAGCCTGACGATGGACGACCGCCTGTGCATCTGCAACATGGCCATCGAGGCCGGTGCCAAGAACGGCATCTTCCCCGTAGACGATGTGACCAAGGCTTACCTCAAGGGCCGCAGCCAGCGTGAGCCGGTGTTCTTTGAGGCCGACCCGGATGCCGAGTACGAAAAGACCATTGAGATCGATCTGGACAAGCTGGAACCCACCGTCAGCTACCCCCACCTGCCCGAGAACACCCACCTTGCCAGCGAGGGCAAGGACATCAAGATCGATCAGGTTGTGATCGGAAGCTGCACCAATGGCCGTCTGGAGGACATGGAAGCCGCCTACAACGTGCTCAAGGGCAAGCACATTGCCAAGGGCGTGCGCGGCATCATCATCCCCGCCACCATGGCCGTTTACAAGGAATGCATCCTGCGCGGCTGGACCACTGCCTTTATTGATGCAGGCTGCATCGTGTCCACCCCCACCTGCGGCCCCTGTCTGGGCGGCTACATGGGCATTCTGGCGGAGGGTGAGCGCTGCGTTTCCACCACCAACCGCAACTTTGTGGGCCGCATGGGCCATGTGAAGAGCGAGGTCTACCTTGCTTCTCCCGCCACCGCCGCCGCCAGCGCACTGACCGGCTGCATCACCGACCCCCGCACGGTCTGATCGGAAAGGAGCACAACAATGAACGCAAAAGGTTCTGTTTTCAAATACCCGGACAACGTGGATACCGATGTCATCATCCCGGCCCGCCACCTGAACACACAGGATGCCAAAGAGCTGGCCAGCCACTGCATGGAGGACATCGACAAGGACTTCGTCAAGAAGGTGAAGGACGGCGACATCATGGTGGGCGGCTGGAACTTTGGCTGCGGCTCCTCCCGTGAGCACGCACCGCTGTGCATCAAGACCGCCGGCATCTCGGTGGTCATTGCCAAGAGCTTTGCCCGCATCTTCTACCGCAACAGCATCAACATCGGTCTGCCCATCATGGAGTGCCCGGAGGCTGTGGATGCCATCAATGCGGGCGACACCGTCAGCGTCGATTTTGACACCGGCGTGATCACCGACGAGACCAACGGCAAGGTGTTCCATGCCGAACCCTTCCCGCCGTTCATTCAGGAGATCATCTCGGCCGGTGGACTGATGAAGTCCATCAAGAATAAGAAGTAAGAGGAACAACCAATGGAAAAAAACATTGCTGTCATCTGGGGCGACTGCTCCAGCCCGGAGATCGTCAAGCAGACCATCCGCGTGCTTGACAAGGTGGCCGAAAAGTACGGTCACACCTTCCACTATACCGACGCTGCCATGGGCGGCGAAGCCATTGACAAATACGGCGACCCCCTGCCCCAGCACGAGCTGGACAAGTGCCTTGCTGCGGACAGCGTCCTGCTGGGCGCCGTGGGCGGCCCCAAGTGGGAGGGTCTGCCCGGTGAGCAGCGCCCGGAGAAGGGCCTGCTGCGTCTGCGTGCAGGCATGGGCCTGTACTCCAACAACCGCCCGGCCAAGATCTGGCCGCAGCTGGCTCCTGCCAGCCCCCTGAAGCCCGAGATCGTGGCACAGGGCATCGATTTCATCATCGTGCGTGAGCTGATCGGCGGCGTATACTTTGGCAATCACGAGACCCACACCCTCGCCAGCGGCGAGAAGCAGGCCATCGACTCCATGCCCTACGCGGAGCATGAGATCGAGCGCATCGGCCGCATCGGCTTTGAGACCGCACGCAAGCGCCGCAAGAAACTGTGCTGCGTGGACAAGGCAAACGTTTTGGACACCAGCCGTCTGTGGAGAAGCGTGATGCACCGCCTGCAGGCCGAATACCCGGATGTGGAATACAGCGAGATGTTCGTGGACAACTGCGCCATGCAGATCGTCAAGAACCCCGCCCAGTTCGACGTGATCGTTACCGAGAACATGTTCGGCGACATCCTGTCGGACGAGGCTTCCATGATCACCGGCTCCATCGGCATGATCCCGTCCTCCTCTCTGGGCGACGGCACCCGCGGCCTGTATGAGCCCATCCACGGTTCGGCCCCCGATATTGCGGGCAAGGACATCGTGAACCCCACCGCCTGCATCCTGTCTGCTGCCATGATGCTGCGCTACTCCTTTGGCATGGCCGAGGAAGCCGATGCCATTGAGACCGCCGTGAACAAGGTGCTGGACAAGGGCCTGCGCACCGCCGACAACATGAGCGAGGGCTGCATCTGCCTTGGCTGCACCGCCATGGGCGATGCCATTCTGGCCGAGATCTAAGTTTTTCCATAACGCACAAAGGGGAACGACAGCCGTCGTTCCCCTTTTCGTCTGCACAAAAAAGAGCAGCTGTTCCCAGCTGCCCTTCCGTGATACAGTTTCTTACTTGGTGCCGTAGATGCGGTCGCCTGCGTCGCCCAGACCGGGAACGATATAGCCGTTCTCGTTCAGGTGGTCATCCTCTGCACCGAGGTAGATGTCCACATCAGGGTGTGCCTCGTGCAGGGCCTTGATGCCTTCCGGAGCGGCGATCAGGCCGATGAACTTGATGCGCTTTGCGCCATGCTTCTTGATCTGGGTGATGGCATCAATGGCGCTGCCGCCGGTAGCCAGCATCGGGTCCAGAACCAGAACATCGCGCTCTGCGATATCCTGCGGCAGTTTGCAGAAGTACTCCACAGGCTGCAGGGTCTCCTCGTCGCGGTACAGGCCGATGAAGCCCACCTTTGCAGCGGGCAGCAGGGTCAGCATACCGTCCAGCATACCCATGCCTGCGCGCAGGATGGGCACCAGAGCCAGCTTGCGGCCAGCCAGCACCTTGGTCTTTGCCATGGTGATGGGTGTTTCAATCTCCACCTCTTCCAGAGGCAGGTCACGGGTCGCTTCGTAGCACAGCAGGGTCGCGATCTCGCCAACGAGGTCACGGAACTCCTTGGTGCCGGTCTGCTTGTTGCGCAGAATGCTCAGCTTGTGCTGCAGCAGCGGATGCTCAACGATCATCGGGGTCATAAAAACACGCTCCTTATTTTAAATAGATAACTCTATCGGGTACAGGATCACGATCTGAAACGGCTCTGCGTGCGCTTCGCCATTGTCAGTGGAAATTTTATTTTTATATTTTGAGCATTCAAAAAATCTGCGGATTTTTTGAATGCTCTTTTTCACAGGAAGGGTCGTAACGAAAAGATTCATCTTCCCTTATGGCCTTTTTCGTGAAAATGCGTTTGGAGCGGCCCTGCGGTTGCGCAGCAATGAAAGCCCCAGTGGGTCTTTCAAGCAGGCGAGCGATCTGCGATAGCAGATGGAAGGGCTTTGCCCTGACAAGCGTCGGGGCCGCGACAAACGCGAAATCAAAAAAATATTTTTTCCTTGATTCATGGCCAGAGTAAAACGGAGGCCATTCCAATCGTCAAATCTAAGAATCAGCGGTTCTCCAGTGCGGTCAGCTTGTCGATGCGGCGCTGATGGCGGCCGCCTTCAAACTCGGTGTTCAGGAAGATATCCACCAGCTGGCAGGCCAAGCCTGCACCCACGACGCGGCCGCCCATGCACAGGGCGTTGGCATCGTTGTGGCGGCGGGTATACTCGCAGCTGAAGCTGTCAGAGCAGCAGCAGGCACGAATGCCCTTGATCTTGTTTGCTGCCATGCTGATGCCCACGCCGGTGCCGCAGAACAGCAGTGCCTTGCTGCACTCGCCGCTCACAACTGCATCGCAGGCGGGCACAGCCATATCGGGGTAATCCACGCTGTCGGTGCTATGGGTGCCAAAATCGATGTATTCCAGCCCCAGCTCCTTCAGATGCGCCTTGACAGCTTCTTTCAGTTCAAATCCGCCGTGGTCAGCGGCCAGTGCAATGGGTTTTGCCATGGAAATGTTCCTTTCTCTCAGTCACGCAGGGTTTTATGCCTGCTCCTTGTTTTGGGCGGCATTGGCTGCAGCTTCTGCTGCAAGGCGCTCTGCGCGCTCCCGCTCGGCCTGACTCAGGCGGTGGTAGTCCGGCAGCAGAGCCTCCGGCAGCACAGCCTTTCCAGCTTCGGCCATCTGCTTTGCCACAAGGGCCACTGCAGCAGCACGCCCGCCGCGCAGAGCCGCAGGTGCCTGCAGCACGCCCGGCACACTGCCGTATTTATTATAGCACAGAGATGCGCCATCACCAACAAAAAACAGGGGCTTTTTGCAATTTTCTACAAAATCGGCCAGATCTGCCACCGCCCGGGCATCGTCTTCCAGCAGGCGGCTGTGGGTGGCAAGGTCGAACGCGGCACTGTATACCTGCGCACGGCGGGCATCCAGTGCGCACAGCACAGTGCCCTCGCCCGTGTGGGCTGCGGCCAGTGCTTCCAGCGTGGAGACCGGTGCGCACAGCGTTTCCCGCGGGAAGGCCAGACCCTTGACCGCCGCCAGACCGATGCGCAGCCCGGTAAAACTGCCGGGGCCTGCGTTGACACCGTACAAGTCAATCTCTGCACAGGTCATGCCGCACATCTTCAGGCAGGTGTCGATCATGGGCATCAGCGTTTCGCTGTGGGTCATGCCTGCGTCCAGATACACCTCGTACAGCAGGCGGTCATCCTGCAAAAGAGCCACACCGGCCGTTTTGCCCGCTGTATCCACAGCTAAGATGTTCATAGCGTTACCCCCTCAATGGTGATCCTGCGGGTATTTTCGTCCACGCGCTGGATATCCACCCGGATGGGGTTTTCCAGTGCCAGCAGGTCTGCAAAGTTCTCGCTCCACTCTGCCGCCACAACGGCCCCCTGATCCAGATAATCGTAAAAGCCTGCAGCACACAGGTCGTTCTCAGTGGAAATACGGTACAGGTCAAAGTGCGCCAGCGGCTTTGGGCCGCGGTAGTAGTTCACAATGGCAAAGGTTGGGCTGGACACCGGGTCGGTGCAGCCAAGGCCCTCGGCAAGGCCCTCGGTAAAGGCGGTCTTGCCCGCGCCCAGCCCGCCGGTGAACGCAACCAGCGAACCCGGTGCCAGCACTGCGGCCATACGGGCACCCAGCGCCACCGTCTCGGCGCGGGAGTGGGTGATATATTCTGACATGAAGCTTACCTCATTTTATAAAGCAAAAGGGACGGCAGAATGCTCTGCCGTCCCTTAGTATAATATACTTTGTGCAAAAGTGCAATGCCGTGTGTTGCTTACGCCGCCGCATCCACATCCGCTGCCGTGTAGGGGTTGGGCAGTGCAGCGCTTCGGTCTCCGCTGAGCATCGCATAGGATGCCGCCACATGGGGCCGTCTGCCGCCCTGCTCGTTGTACCAGATGATATCATCGGTGCCGTAGATGCTCTTGGCATAGTCCACGGCCTGTTCCAGCGTTTCGCCCTCGATCATCCGGTTTACAGCGGCCCACAGCATACTGCGGGAATACACCGAGTAGACATTGTTCACATAGCCCATCACCGCCTTGGCACCGCCTGCCAGCAGGCCGTCTGCCATAGAGGTGTCCACATGGCCGTTCTTGCCGTAGAACTCGCAGGTCTCGCTGAGCACGATGCCATTGCCGCGGTAGGCACTGCGGAAGAAATCGCCGTTGACGGCATACATACCGTTCACCTTGACCACGCGGTGGGCCAGCAGGTCAAAGCCATAGCGCAGATCGCTCCAGAAATCCGATCTCTCGGTCAGCAGGATCAGCGGTTCCGTGGTGGTCTTTTTGAACAGCCAGCCGTATTCATAGGTGTAGTACGCGCCGTGGGTGCTCAGGATGCACAGGTCGTAACGGCCCATCCTGCGCAGGTCGGATACAGTAACGGTGGTATCCAGATCCGTCTGCAGGCCCACCGAATCCCAATAGGTCTGCATGTAGGCATAATACGGGTAGCGGGTGCTGTTGATCGTGTTGTCAAACGCATAATAGATCGCCGCCGTGCCCACCCGCTTGTTCTCTGCCAGCTCCTGCAGCTGGCTCTCGTCCAGCTCCGGCAGGGCTGCGGTGTTCTCCTCCTCCGGGTCGGTAAGCAAGATGCCGCCCAGCGCGCCGCAGCTGTAGGTAAAGCTGATCATGCCGTTTTCGGCATCGGTGTAGACAGACCCCTGCTTCACAAGGCCCTGTGCGGTCAGCGCATCCAGCTGCTGCAAAGCAGCATCTGTGCGCTCGCCCTCGGTCATCTGTGCATAGTCGCTGCCTCCGGTCAGTGCGGTCACAGCAGCATCTGCCTGCTGCATCTCGCGCACATCTGTGGCCGAAAGGCTCTGCTGCACAGCCGCCTGTTCTTCCGGCTGCTGTGCAAAAGCCGCTGTGGGCAGCGCTGTGAGCGCGAAAGCCAGAGCGCACAATGCACACCCAAAACGGCGGAGCATATCGTGTTCCATTCCCATTTCCTCCGGGCATATCTGCCGCCCAATGCGGCACGCCGCCCTTTTCCAGCAGGCATCTTCCTGCCATTTTCTTTGCGCGGCAGGCGCTCTGCAAAGGAGCTTTCTGCTGCACCTTCATTGTAGATGGTGCGGTCTGCTTTGTCAAGCATTCGTGCGGATTTTGCAAAGCTGTCACACCCGGTGGATTGCAAACGGTGTGCAGGCTGTGTATAATAGGATAAACTGGGTTGGTATTGCCCGCTGCAGCGGCAAAACCCGGTGTGCATCTGGGAACGAAAGGTGGTGCTTTCTTGGAAAGCATTCGACAATATTTTAAACGAACGGATAAGATCTATCTGCTGCTGTGCATCTTCAGCAGCACCATGGCGGTGGTGGCTCTTGCCTCCTGGGCCGCAAAGCAGGGCAACGGCTTTGCCACGGACGAGATCACTGGTGCCATTACCGGCATCGGCGATTACCGCCGCGCGCTGGTGCAGGCCGGTGCGGCGGTGCTTGGCATCGTGATCGCGCTGCTGCTCTCCTGCATCGACTACCGCAGCCTTGTCAAGGTGTGGCCGGTGCATGTAGCCCTGACATGGGGTCTGGTGCTGCCCACGCTGTTCATCCGCAATGTGGCCATCGGCCCGCTGACCATCGGCTTCAACGCCGGTGACACCGACAACTACTCCTGGTACAAGCTGGGCGGCTTTACCTTCCAGCCCACGGAGCTGGCAAAGATCAGCTTTATCCTTACCTTTGCCATGCACCTGAACAATGTGCGCAGCCGCATCAACGAGCCAAAGGAGCTGGTAAAGCTTCTGCTGCATCTGGCCGTGCCCATCCTTATCATCCACATTCAGGGCGACGACGGCACCGCCATCATCTACGCCATCATCGGCTGCTGCATGATGTTTGCAGCGGGCCTGAGCTGGAAGTATATCATCGGTGCCATTTCGGCAGCAGCTGTGGCCGTGGCGGCGGCGTTTGCCTTTTTCAGCGATAAGATCGGCAAGGGCTACCAGTGGTACCGCATTCTGGCCGTTATCGACCCGGAGAATTCCACCGGCTGGGCACCCAACGAAGCCACCTGGAAAAACATCATCTACCAGCAGCAGCGCGGCGAGATTGCCATCGGCTCCGGCGGCATCTTCGGCAACGGCCTGTTCAGCGGCCGGTACTACAGCGTGCCCAATGCCCACAACGACTTTATTCTCAGCTGGATGGGCAATGTCATTGGCTTTGTGGGCCTGTGCATCGTGCTGGGGGCACTGCTGGCACTGGTGATCAAGACCTTTGCCACCGGTGCGCGCAGCGAGGACCTGCTGGGCAGCTATATCTGCGCCGGCATCGGCGGTGCTCTGATGGCTCAGATCGCCGTGAATGTAGGCATGAACCTGCGGGTGCTGCCGGTCATCGGCGTTACCCTGCCCTTCTATTCTGCGGGCGGCAGCTCGGTGCTGATGCTGTATATCTGCGTGGGGCTTGTGCTGTCGGTCTATATGCACAACACAAAGAGCCTGTTCGGGTAAAGTGCAACTTTTTTCCCCCCCCCTGTATTTCTTCACATTTGCCGGTATATCAGTTGAAAACTCCGCATCCTGCTTGCAATCCACTGAGATACATGATATTATAATAAAAATGTGCAGTTTTGCTGCTCAATATGGTGCAAAAAGCTGCATGGAGAGAGATTGGGGACTCTCCCCTATTTTATAGTATCAACCGGAAAATGGAGTGAAACGAATCATGACATCCGCAACAACTGCGCCAGAGGCGGAATACTGGCTGCAGACTGGTTGGATGGAGGAACCTGGCGCGGAGTTTGGCATCCGCAAACCAGTCACCATCGACCGCAAAACAAACCTGTACGAGCACCGTACCTACTGGTGTGTGCGCCGCGCACAGGATATCTTCTTTTCTCTGCTGGCGCTGGTGGTGCTTTCGCCGCTGCTGCTCATCACCAGCCTTGCGATCTGGCTTGACAGCCCGGGTTCAAGCCCCATCTTCAGCCAGTGGCGGGTGGGCCGCAATGGCAAGCTGTTCCGGCTGTACAAGTTTCGTTCCATGTGCCCGAACGCCGAGAGCAAGCTCAACGATCTGCTGAAGGACAACGAGATGGACGGCCCGGTGTTCAAGATGAAGGATGACCCGCGCATCACCCGTGTGGGCCATTTCATCCGCAAGACCAGCATCGACGAGCTGCCGCAGCTGGTGAACATCCTCAAGGGCGATATGAGCATTGTAGGCCCGCGCCCGGCGCTGCCCCGCGAGGTAGCCCAGTACACGCCCTATGAATGGCAGCGGCTGTACGTGACACCCGGCCTTTCCTGCTACTGGCAGATCGCGCCGCACCGCAACCAGCTGAGCTTTGACGAATGGATGGCATTGGATGTGAAGTACGTCAAGGAGCGCAGCTTTCTGGTGGACTGGCGCATCATCTTCCGCACCTTCCGTGCGGTGCTGTTCGGCCACGGAGAATAACATCGTATCGCAAAAAATCCCCGCTGTGCAGCTGCACAGCGGGGATTTTGTTGTTTGTGGGGGACGATAAACTCCTTCCGTCATCGCAATAAGACGGAAAAGGCTCCTCCTCCGGGGGAGCTGGCAAACCCGCAAGGGTTTGACTGAGGGAGTTTTTACTTCAGCACAGCGCCCAGATTTGCACTGGTGACCATGCGTGCGTAGCGGCTCAGCCAGCCGGTTTTGATGTTGGGCTCGGGTGCAACATACTTTGCCTTGCGCTGGGCCAGAACTTCATCGCTGACCTCCAGCGTGATGGAGGCATTGGGGATATCAATGTTGATGGTATCTCCCTCCTCGATCAGGCCGATGGGGCCGCCGGAAGCAGCCTCCGGGCTCACATGGCCGATGGCTGCACCGCGACTTGCGCCGGAGAAGCGGCCGTCGGTGATGAGAGCCACCGTCTTGTCCAGCTTCATGCCGGCCAGAGCGGAGGTGGGGTTCAGCATCTCACGCATACCGGGGCCGCCCTTGGGGCCTTCGTAGCGGATGACCACCACATCGCCCGGGACGATCTTGCCCGCATAGATGGCGGCAATGGCCTCGTCCTCGCTGTTGAACACGCGGGCCGGGCCGGAATGCTGCTGCATCTCGGGGGCCACGGCGCTGCGCTTGACCACACAGCCGTCCGGTGCAATGTTGCCCCACAGGATCTGCAGACCACCGGTCTGGGAATAGGGGTTGTCGATGGGACGGATGGCCTTGTCGTTCAGGATGTGTGCGCCCTTGATGTTCTCGCCCAGCGTCTTGCCGGTAACGGTGGGCACATCCAGATCCAGCAGGCCCTTCTTGGCCAGCTCTGCCTGCACGGCGGGGATGCCGCCTGCGGCGTAGAGATCCGGCATGTGGGTGGGGCCGGCCGGTGCCAGATGGCACAGGTTCGGGGTCTTGGCGCTGATCTCATTGAACAGCTTCAGGTCGATGGGCACACCGGCCTCATAGGCGATGGCCAGCAGGTGCAGCACGGTGTTGGTGGAGCAGCCCAGCGCCATATCGCAGGTAAGAGCGTTGCGGATGGAGCGCTCGTTGATGATCTGGCGTGCGGTGATGCCCTTGCGCACCATTTCCATGATGGCCATACCGGCGTGCTTTGCCAGCTGCAGACGCTTGGAGTAGACGGCAGGAATGGTGCCGTTGCCGGGCAGTGCGATGCCGATGGCCTCGCACAGGCAGTTCATGCTGTTGGCGGTGTACATGCCGGAGCAGCTGCCGCAGCTGGGGCAGCAGTTGCAGGTGCAGTCTTCCAGCTGATCCTCGGTGATCATACCGGCCTTGTAGGCACCCACAGCCTCAAACATCTTGGAAAGGCTGACCTCTTCGCCGCCGTAGGTACCGGCCAGCATGGGGCCGCCGGAGCAGACCACAGCGGGCACATCCATGCGCACCGCTGCCATCACCATGCCGGGCACGATCTTATCGCAGTTGGGCACCAGCACCAGACCGTCCAGCTGGTGGGCCATGAGCATGGTCTCCACGCTGTCGCAGATCAGCTCACGGGATGCAAGGCTGTACTTCATGCCCACATGGCCCATGGCGATGCCGTCGCACACGCCAATGGCGGGGATCAGGATGGGGGTGCCGCCTGCCATCTCAACGCCGGCCTTGACGGCATCGGCGATCTTGTCCAGATTCATATGGCCGGGCACGATCTCGCTGTATGCGGAAACCACGCCGATCAGCGGGCGCTCCAGTTCTTCCTTGGTGTAGCCCAGTGCGTAAAACAGGCTTCGGTTCGGGGCGCGCTCCGAGCCCTTGGTCACATTGTCGCTTCTCATTTCAAATCCTCTTTTCTGACAAAAAACCTCTCCGTCACGGCTACGCCGTGCCACCTCTCCCAAAGGGGAGAGGTTTTTGCGGAGGATCTATAAGGTTTCCACTTTCAACAAAAGCTCCCCCTTTCGGGGGAGCTGGCCGCCGAAAGGCGGCCTGAGAGGGTTTTCCCCTTACTTCTTCAGCCAGCTCATCATGCTGCGCAGCTCTGCGCCGACCTTCTCGATGGGCAGCTCTGCTTCCATGCGGCGCTTTGCCAGGAAGTGCACCTTGCGGCCGCCACTGGGGCTCATCTCGGTCAGGAACTCGGAAGCGAAGGTGCCGTCCTGGATCTCGGTCAGGACCTTCTTCATCTCCTTGCGGGTCTCGGCAGTGATCAGGCGCTTTCCGGTGCGGTAGTCGCCGTACTCAGCGGTGTTGGAGATGGAGTAACGCATCTTGGAGAAGCCGCCCTCGTTGATCAGGTCAACGATCAGCTTCATCTCGTGGCAGGTCTCAAAGTATGCCATCTCGGGCTCGTAGCCAGCTTCCACCAGCGTGTCGAAGCCGGCGTGGATCAGCTCGGAAACACCGCCGCACAGCACTGCCTGCTCGCCGAACAGGTCGGTCTCGGTCTCCTCCTTGAAGGTGGTCTGCAGGATGCCTGCACGGCCAGCGCCGATGCCGGAAGCGTATGCCAGAGCAATATCCTTAGCCTTGCCGGTGTAGTCCTGCTCCACGCAGATCAGAGAGGGGCAGCCCTCACCCTCGGTGTACAGGCGGCGGACGATGTGGCCGGGGCCCTTGGGAGCGATCATGATAACGTCAACGTTCTTAGGAGCGGTGATGGTCTTGAAGTGGATGTTGAAACCGTGTGCAAAGGCCAGTGCCTTGCCCTCGGTCATGTAGGGAGCCACCTGCTTGTTATAGATATCAGCGCACAGCTCGTCGGGCACCAGCATCATGACAACGTCGCCGGCCTTGGCAGCTTCTTCCACTTCCATGACCTTGAAGTTCTCGTGAGTTGCTGCGAACTCAGAAGCCTTCTCCCAGTGAGCAGAGCCCTTGCGCAGGCCGACGACGACGTTTACGCCGCTCTCGGCCAGGTTCTCAGAATGTGCGTGGCCCTGACTGCCGAAGCCGATGACAGCGACGGTCTTGCCGTCCAGCACGCCGAGGTTGCAGTCGGAATCGTAGTATTTCTTGATAGCCATGGTAGTTGTTCTCCTTTTTGTTTTGTGTTTATTCAGTGGCTGATTGTAAACGATCTTATATTTTCGCTCACTGTGGAGCGGAAAAGCTCAGGTCCGTTCCGGGCAGTGGGTCCCCGGCAGAGGCAGCTGTGCTTCGCGCACCTCCTGCGGAGGCTTCTGCATATGCTGATGCATCCCGCCGCGCTCCAGTGCGGTAACACCGGTGCGGCACTGCTCCAAAATTTTGTAATCTGTAAACATTTTCAGGAAGGCATCGATCTTATCCGGCTTGCCGATCAGCTCGAACACCATGCTGTCCGGCGAAAGGTCGATGATCTTGGCCTTGTAGATACTGGCGATCTCCCGCAGCTCGCTGCGGTTGTGCACATCGGACGCTACCTTCAGCAGCAGCAGTTCCCGTTCCAGAGATTTTTCGCCGTCCAGCACGAACACCTGACGGGTAACTTCCAGCCGTTCGGTCTGCAGGATCAGCTGCTTGAGGGCCTTGTCATCGCTGGTAATGGTCACGGTGATGCGGCTGACTGCCGGGTCGTTGGTGGCCGAGACCGTCAGGCTGTCGATGTTGAAGCCGCGGCGGCAGAACAGGTTGGACACACGGGCCAGAACACCGCTCTGGTTGTCCACCAGCAGGCTGATGACCCTGCGCTTGTTGGATTCCATATTGCTGTGCCCTCCTTATTCCATGATGATATCGTTGATGTCGCCGCCGCCGGGGATCATGGGCAGCACCTTTTCGTCCTTATCGATGATGCACTCGATCCAGGTAGGGCCTTTCTGCTTCATCGCATCCGCAAAAGCAGCCTGAAACTCCGGCAGGTTTCTGCAGCGGTAGCCTTTCAGGCCAAAGCCCTCGGCCAGCTTGACGAAGTCCGTCTTGCGGTGGGGGTCGGTCTGGCTGTAGCGTTTTTCGTAGAAGGTGGTCTGCCACTGGCGCACCATGCCCAGCACCGAGTTGTTGAAGATCACGGTGACGATGGGCAGCTCATAGCTCACGGCGGTGCAGGCCTCGTTCAGGTTCATGTGGAAGGAGCCGTCGCCGGTAAACATGACCACCCGCTGGTCGCGGCCCAGAGCCATCTGTGCGCCAATGGCGGCACCGTAGCCAAAGCCCATGGTACCCAGACCGCCGCTGGTGATAAAGCCGCGGCTCTTGGCGTGGCGCAGGTATTGTGCCGCCCACATCTGGTGCTGGCCCACATCGGTCACATACACGGCTTCGGGGCCGCACTGGTTGCACACCTCGCCGATCACCTGATGGGGCATCAGGCGGGTGGGGTCGGACACCGGGTGGTAATCCTGTGCCTGCCACTCATGGATCATCTTCATCCAGTCGGGATGCTTCTTTTCCTCGATCTGCGGCAGCATGGCGTTCAGCACGTAAGCGGCATCGCCTACGATGGAAAGATCGACCTCCACATTCTTGCCCAGCTCACTGGGGTCGATGTCGATCTGGATGATGGTGGCATTCTTTGCAAAGGTCTTGGGATTCAGCGCCACACGGTCCGAAAAGCGGGTACCCACCGCGATCAGCACGTCGCAGTCGGCCACAGCGCGGTTGGAGGTGTAGCAGCCGTGCATACCCACCATGCCAATGTTCATCGGGTCGCCGTAGGGCACAACGCCTGCGGCCATCAGGGTGTAGGTGGCCGGGATCTCTGCCTTGTGCAGCAGATCCCGCAGCGGCTGGCAGGAGGCTGCGCTGCGCACGCCGCCGCCAAAGTAGACCAGCGGTCGCTGGGCCGCATTGATAAGATCCGCTGCCCACTTGACCTGCTCCGCGTTGAAGGTGGTCACGGTGCGGATGGGCTCCGGCTTTTTGGGGGTGAACTCGCATACCGCCGCCGTCACGTCCTTGGGGATATCCACCAGCACCGGGCCCTTGCGGCCGCTCTGTGCAATACGGAAGGCAGAGCGCATGGTATCGGCCAGCTCTTCCACACGGCGCACCGTGAAGTTGTGCTTGGTAATGGGCATCGTGATGCCCTCAATGTAGGCTTCCTGAAAGCCGTCCTTACCAAGGCCCGCCGTGGCTACGTTGCCGGTGAAGGCCACCATGGGCACCGAGTCCATGTAAGCGGTGGCAATGCCGGTGACCAGATTGGTGGCACCCGGGCCGCTGGTGGCCAGCACCACACCGGTGCGGCCGGTGGCACGGGCATAACCGTCTGCCGCGTGGGCCGCGCCCTGTTCATGTGCCGTCAGCACATGGGTGATGCGGTCCGAATTTTTGTACAGCTCATCGTAAAGGTTCAGCACTGCGCCGCCGGGATAGCCAAAAAGGGTGTCCACGCCCTGCTCGCAGAGGACCTCCACAAAAATCTGAGAACCATTCAACTGCATGGTGAGTTTCTCCTGTTTTCCTAACCTTTTTCCACTTTTTACACGTTCCCGGGGAGCTTCTTTTTAAAAGAAAAGGCCTTTGTCCCCTGTTAAACCAAGAGACAAAGACCTTGTGATCATCAAGCTCTCTGCGGTACCACTCTCGTTGGCGTGCTGTGCACACCCTCTCACGGGCTTCCAACAAAGCCCTGCACGGTAACGGCTGCAACCGGCGCTGCTTACAAGGGTTTTGCACCCGTTGGGCAGGCTGCTCCGGGATGATTTTCCGCACGAAGCACTGACTGCCTTGCACCAGACGGCAGCTCTCTGAACAGTGGGGATCGTGTGGTACTTTTTCCCATCTGCGCATTTGTTGATGTAAATTATACTATAAATCGGCCTTTTGTCAATCGACAATTTGTAACCTGAATCACCCCAAACATGAAGTTAATTGAACACCTCTTGCGCCATGGCAGAATGCGCTGTATACTTCTGATATGCGCGCCTGCGCGTTTAATTTAAGACCAACCAGAGGACAGGAATATGAAATTGAGAGAATGGAATGCCCGGCTCCACGGGCTTGTTGTTTTCCGCAGCCTGCTGGACGACCCCGTTGTGGCAAAGCTTGTGGACCTGACCGACCGCATGGAAGCCGGTGCGCCCGGCTATGGCCCAGTGTGCGACGCTGTGGCCCAATTTGAAGCCGCACTGTTCGAGCACACCACCAACTGGGGCAGCTACCTCAGCGCCGCTGTGCTGGAAGCCGAGACCGTCTGCGTACGTCAGGCTGCATCGGGCACCCTTGCCCCTGCACTGCAGACCGCGCTGGACAGTGAACTGGCTTTTCTGCAGGCTCTGTGCGGCCTGACGCTGGACGAGCTGCTGGCCGCTGCCGGTTCTGCCACAGGGCAGGCGCAGGAGCTGGCATTCCTGCCCCGGTGGGAGACCTCCAGCATCGACCTGCCTGCCGCCTACGCCCAGCGCATGAGCGAGGTGGGAAAAAAAGGCTATGGCATGTTTGCCAAGCACCATGTGTTCACGGTGGAGAACGGCCAGCTGGTGCCGGTGAAATACCCGGACCCTCAGCGCCTTTCCGAGCTGCCCGGCTACGAGAAGGAGCGCGAAAAGGTCATTGCCAACACAAAGGCCCTGCTGGCCGGGATGCCCGCCAACAATGTGCTGCTGTACGGCGATGCAGGCACCGGCAAGTCCAGTGCGGTGAAAGCCATTGCCAATGAGTTTGCACCTGAAGGCCTGCGGCTGGTGGAAGTGAAGAAGAACCAGCTCTACCAGATCCCGGATCTGATGGACAAGCTGGCCGCGAACCCGCTCAAATTCATCCTGTTCATCGACGACCTGAGCTTTACCGCCAACGACGACAACTTTGCCGCCCTGAAGGCCATTCTGGAGGGCAGCGTGGGCGGCAGAGCCAAAAACATTGCGGTATACGCCACCTCCAACCGCCGCCACCTTATTAAAGAAACACTGACCGACCGCACCGGCGACGACATCCACGAAGCCGATACCCGGCAGGAGCTGATGAGCCTTTCGGCCCGATTCGGCCTGACGGTCACTTTCCAGCGGCCGGAGAAGGCCCGGTTTGAGACCATTCTGGCCGAACTGGCAAAGCAGCACGGCATCGACATGCCGATGGATCAGCTGCTGGTCAAAGCCGAAGCCTTTGCCATCCGCGCCGGCGGCCGCAGCCCCCGCGTGGCAAAGCAGTTTATTGAGCAGTGCGAGGCGGGCGTGCAGAAGTAATTAGTTTGTCTTTATTTTAACATCAAAGTCTCTGATAAATCTTTCACAAAATTCCGAGAAGTCGTGAATTTTTTCACCTTCTCGGCATTCTTTGTCTATTTTTTATTTATCGGTAAAAAGCCTTGCATTCTATTGAAATTCAGGCTATAATATGGCCAACATCAGCCAATTGATATATCAACTGAGCACTTCTGGAGGGCAACTATGGGCTTTTTAACGGGTAAGACCGCTATCATCACCGGCGCAGGACGCGCCGTACTTTCCGATGGCAGCTGCGGCTCCATCGGCTATGGCATTGCCACCGCCTTTGCAAAAGAGGGCGCAAATCTGGTCATCACTGGCCGCAATGTAAAAAAACTGGAAGAGGCAAAAAACGAGCTGGAAGCCAAGTATGGCATCCGCGTTCTGCCGGTGCAGGCAGATGTGTGTGCAGGCACCGACAACGAAGCCACCGTGCAGAATGTCGTCAAGCAGGCTGTGGATACCTTTGGCGGCATTCAAGTGCTGGTGAACAACGCACAGGCATCCGCTTCCGGCGTGCCGCTGGCAGAGCACACCACCGAGCAGTTTGATCTGGCCCTTTATTCCGGCCTGTACGCCGCATTTTACTATATGAAGGCCTGCTATCCCTATCTGGCCAAGTCCAAGGGCAGCGTGATCAACTTTGCATCCGGTGCAGGCTTGTTTGGCAACTTTGGCCAGTGCGCCTACGCTGCCGCCAAGGAGGGCATCCGCGGCCTGTCCCGCGTGGCCGCTACTGAGTGGGGCAAGGATGGCATCAATGTCAACGTGATCTGCCCGCTGGCCTGGACCGCCAAGCTGGAGCAGTTCCAGCAGGCATACCCGGATGCGTTCAAAGCCAACGTCAAGATGCCGCCCATGGGCCACTACGCCAACCCCGAGACCGAGATCGGCCGGGTATGCGTGCAGCTGGCCATGCCGGACTTCAAGTATCTGTCCGGCGAGACCCTCACGCTGGAGGGCGGCATGGGTCTGCGCCCGTAATTGCTGTTCTCATTCTTCCTCATACATGCAAAAGGGGCTGTGCCAGCGGCACAACCCCTTTTGTGTTTAGGCCTGATTATTCGCGCACGGCGATGCACTCGATCTCCAGCTTTGCGCCCTTGGGGATGGCGGCCACCTGCACGCAGCTGCGGGCAGGGAACGGCTCAGCAAAGGCCTTGGCATACACGGCATTCACAGCGGCAAAATCGTTGATATCGGCCAGAAAAATGACAGTCTTGACCACATTTGCCATGGAAAGGCCAGCCTCGGCCAGAATGGCCCTGAGGTTTGCAAGGCTCTGTGCAGCCTGCTCTTCAACCGTATCGGCCATCTTGCCGGTAGCAGGGTCTACCGGGATCTGGCCGGAAACAAACACCATATTGCCCAGATCGATCGCCTGGCTGTAAGGGCCGATGGCTGCGGGTGCGTTGGAAGTGGAAACAACTTTCATGATAAAACGATCCTTTCTTTTTTTCTTCTATTATACTCTTTCGCTCACAAGCTGGAACCCCTCTTTTGCAAGCTCTGCACGGATCTGCTCGATCTGCTCGGCATCGCGGGTCTCAAGGGTGAGCTTGAGGAAGCAGCTGGAAATGGGCATATTGGGATCGGAGCCATCGTGCTGCACCGACACCACATTGCTGCCGCAGCGGGACACGATCTCGGCCACCTTCTTGAGCTGGCCGGGCTTGTCCTCCAGCGCAATGGTCATGTTCGCCTTGCGGCCGCTCATGACCAGACCACGGGTGATCACGCGGTTGAGGATGTTCACATCGATGTTGCCGCCGGAGACGACGCAGGCCACCTTTTTGCCCTCGACCGGCAGCTTGTGGAACAGCACTGCAGCCACCGGCACGGCTCCGGCACCCTCGGCAACCAGCTTCTGGTTCTCCATCAGCGAGAGGATGGCGGCAGCGGTCTCATCCTCGCTCACGGTCACGATGTCGTCCACATACTGCTCACAGATCTGGTAGGTCAGCTCACCGGGAGTCTTGACCTGAATGCCGTCTGCAAAGGTAGAAACGGCTTTCAGGGTCTGGTACTTATGCTCGTGCAGGCTGCGGTACATGCTGGGTGCACCCTCGGCCTGTACGCCATAGACCTTCACCTCCGGGCGCAGACTCTTGATGGCAAAGGCCACGCCGGAGATCAGGCCGCCGCCGCCCACCGGCACAACGACCGCATCCACATCCGGCAGCTGATCCAGAATTTCCAGACCAATGGTTCCCTGTCCCGCGATGACCTGCTCATCGTCATAGGGGTGGATAAAGGTCATGCCGGTCTCTTCCTGCAGCTCCACAGCCTTGTCGTGGGCATCATCGTAGGTGCCGGGCACCAGACACACCTCTGCGCCCAGATTCTTGGTATTCTCCACCTTCATGATGGGGGCACCGTCCGGCATACAGACGATGCTCTTGATGCCGCGGCGGGTAGCAGCCAGCGCCACGCCCTGTGCGTGGTTGCCGGCAGAGCAGGCGATCACGCCCTTGGCGCTCTCCTCCTCGGAAAGCTGGCTGATCTTATAGTAAGCACCGCGCACCTTAAAGCTGCCGGTGGCCTGCAGGTTTTCGGTTTTCAGGTACAGCTGGCAGTCCTTGGAGAGCTTGGGTGCCTCGATGAGGTCGGTCTTGCGGGCAACATCCTTGAGCACAAAGGCTGCATGGTAGATCTTATCCAGAGTCAGCATGGTTTTCTCCCTCTATTTTTATCGTTCCCTGCTCTGCGGCTTTTCCGCCCTCAGAGCCTTTATTTCTGGCTTATTATGCATGTTTCTCAGTATAGGTTAGCAAAGTTGATTTGTCAAATGAATTTCCTTCACACCTAAAACCTAAAAAGAGAACTGCCGCAGGCATACCGCCCACAGCAGTTCTCCGTGTTTTTGTGTTTTTAACGGCCGCGGCCACCGCCGCCGCCGTGGCTGCCGCCGCCGCCCATTCCACCGAAGGAGCCGCCGCCAAAGGAGCCGCCACCAAAGCTGCCGCCACCGAAGGACCCGCCGCCAAAGCTGCCGCCCATGGGAGGACGGGGCGGACGGCGGTTATTGTTCCGGGGTGGGCGGGGCCGGTCATTGCGGGGGCCGGGGCCATAGCCCGGGCCGTATCCGGGGCCGAAGCCGGGGCCCGGAGGGGGCGGCGGGCCGGGACGGTGCCGACGGGCCGAACCTGCCATGTAGCCCCATGCGAAGGGACCCCAGTTCCAGCCTGCTGCGTGGCCGATGGGTGCAATGAACACCCGGAACACGAACAGCACGATGATCAGCATCACCATCAGGGACATGAACAGGATCACGATACCCAGAACGACATCCTCAAAAGTGGTGGGGCCGTCGTCCGGCTGGGCATAGCTGCCATTATTGCCCGAAAGGCTCACACCGTAGATATCCGCAATGGTGCTGGCCACATTGTTGGCACAGGTGATTACTGCATCGCTGTAATCGCGGTTAACAAAATCACCTTCCATGGTCTGAGCGAGGGCGCTGGCCTGACTTTCCAGCGTGGTGTTGCGGAAGCCGTCGCCGTAGGTCACGTAGTAATCGCCATCCTCGTAGATGGGCGACTCCATCACCAGCAGGATCAGCACACTGTTGTTCTCGGAAGCCGAGCCGATGCCCCAGGCGTTGAAGGCCTGTGTTGCATAATCCTCAGTGGAATAATTACCCGTATAATCTACAGTCAGTACGCCGATCTGTGCTCCGTTGCAGCTGGACTGCAGCTGGTTGTTCAGATCAACGATGGTCTGGGTAGTGCTGTCGCTCAGGATGTTGGCATCATCCACCACACATTCGTCTCTGGGCAGGTCCGGCAGGCTGGCGGCGGCAAAGGCCGCCGGGCACAGGGCCGCTGCGCCCACCACAAGGGCCAGCACCAGAGCGCTTACGCGTTTTGCAAAATTTTTCATGCGAAGGGTTCAACCTCCTTTACACCGGCAATGGCTCCCAGCACGCTGGCCGGGAAGCCGCCGGTCTCTTTCTGGTAGTCGTAAACGGCATCGTTGTATTTCAGGGTGCCGATGATGGTAGCCGCACTGTTGAACTGGCCGTACTGGCCCTGCACTGCGCCCATCTTCATGGGGTCTGCGGCCTGCTCCTGCAGCTTTGCGTAGAGCTGATCGATCCGCGACCCCAGCACCTCGTTGGCCTGATACAGCGCATGCATCGTGCTGCCCTGATAATAGGGCAGCGAGGTGGGTGCCTGACTTCTGCCGCCGTTCTGCACGGCTTCCAGACAGGCGGTAAAATCGCTCAGCGCGCTCTGTGCGGCCTGCACCTCGGCACTGTCCGCTCCCAGCGTGCTGCCGGCGGTGGTGATGATGTTTGCCGCCGTGTTCATGCGGGTGGTCAGCTCCTCGTTGAGGTTATAGCCGTTGTCTGCCGCCACACCCACCGTGTACCATTTGCGGACTTCGTTGTACCGGCTGCGCAGCTTGGCGCTGCCAAAGCCCAAAAAGGCCGCCAGCATCACCACCACGCTCAGCGCCAGTGCAGCTGCGCGGGTGGAAAGGGCTGCGGGCAGCTTTGCTTCCAGCCCTGCCAGCTTCTGCTGCAGAGGTGTCAGCGGCACGGCCTGCTCCGGCTGCTTTTGTTCGCGGTAGCTGCCCGCGTCAAAACCGCCGGAAGTGCTGTTCTGTTTTTGCGAAAAATCTGCGTTTGCCATCTCAGCTCCGGATCTCCATCATTTTTGCTTTCAGTTCGTCCTCGATGCGGTTCAGCTCCTGCTCGGCGGCAGCGCGCTTTGCGCGGCCCTCGCTCTGGATCTTGTTCAGCTCGTCCAGCGTCTCGATCAGGCTCTTGTTGGTCTGCTGCAGGGTCTCGATATCCACCACACCGCGCTGGCTCTCCTTTGCGGTCTCGATGGTACCCATCTTCAGGGCCTCGGCGTTCTTCTTGAGCAGGTCGTTGGTCATGTCGGTCACGGCACGCTCGGCCTGCATGGCCTGCTGGCTGTGGGCCAGACCCAGTGCCAGCACCATCTGGTTCTTCCACAGGGGGATGGTGTTGACGATGGTGGACTGGATCTTCTCTGCCATCATGGTGTCGTTGTTCTGCAGCAGGCGGATCTGCGGCCCCATCTGCAGGCTGATGTTGCGGGTCAGCTCCAGATCATAGAGCTTCTTCTCAAAGCGTTCGCACTGGTCGGCCAGATCACGAGCCGCCTGTGCATCCTCCGGCAGGCCGGAAGCCTTGGCCTTATCCATGGCCTGCTGCAGCTCGTTTGCGCGCACATCGGCCAGCTTCTTTTTGCCGGCAAGGATATACATGCTCAGCTCCTTGAAGTAGGCCATGTTCAGCTCGTACATCTTATCCAGCATGGCGATGTCCTTGAGCAGCTGCACCTGATGGCCCTCCAGCATGGACTGGATCTTTTCCACGTTGGTCTCGGCCTTGTTGTACTTCATCTTCATGGCATCCAGCTGGTCGCCCTTCTTCTTGAAGAAGCCCAAAATGCCCTTTTTCTCTTCCTCGCCTGCATCAAAGCTCTTCAGCTCACCGATCAGGCTGGTGATCATATCGCCCACTTCGCCCAGATCCTTGGTGGCCACCTTGGAAAGGGCGGCCTCGGAGAAATCGCCGATCTTCTTCTGACAGGCGGAGCCGTACTGCAGCACCTGCTGGCTGTTGGTAATATCGATCTTTTCAGCAAACTGATCCACCATGGCCTGTTCTTCCGGGGTCAGGTTCACCTGCGGCTGTTCCGGTGCGGCAGCTTCCTGCTGGGCGGGTGCCGCCTTTTCCTCTTCTGCCGGGGTGGGGTCCAGCGTCAGGGTGGGTACTGCGGGTGCATCGAGGTCAAAGTTGAATGTATTATCAGCCATAAGAGATTCCTTCCTTTCCAAATACCGTTTACCTTTTTTCTTAGCTCAGGCCCTGCCCTTTGAGCATGTTCTGCAGCACCGTGATATCTGCCGAAAGGTCCATGCTCTCGGCGGCGTACAGGGCATCCAGCTGGTTTTCAAACGCCGTGGCAATGGAAGCAGCATTGTGCTCCACCTCGGTACGGATGGCTGCGGCATTCTCGCCGCGCACGCCCTGCTTTGCCAGCTTTGCATATTGCTGCAGAACGTTCACCGCATCCGGCAGGTAGTAGTTTGCGAACCTGCGCACCTGCTTTGCCTTTTCCGGGTTTGCTTCCACCGCTTCCACAATGGAGCGGCCCGCCTTTTCCATGCGGGTCATGGCGGCAGAGAGCTGCGGGTCCGGCAGCTGCTCGTTGAGGCTGTGCAGGGTATCCAGTTTCTGCTGGATGTCGGTCAGCATCGCGTCCACATCCTCCACACCGGTGTGGAAAGGCACTTCGTGCTCCACCACCCGGGGCGGGCAGACCTTCTGTGCCGCACCAAAGGCCACAAATGCACCGCCCAGCGCCGCCAGCAGCGCCCACAGCTTATACACCGGCAGTACCGCGCACAATACCAAAAAGACCAGTGCCATTGCATAAAATGGCAGAACGCTGGGCTTTCTGGTGCGGATGATCTTGCTCATGTTTCTTCTCCTTGTCCGGGGCATTGCCCCTTATGTTATCCATAATACCGCACCCCGCGAAAAACGCAAGGCTTTCACGGATAATTTACAACCTTGCCATCATTTGTTGATCCACGGCAAGAGGGCCGCGCCCCAGGTTTCGCGCAGCTTTTCCGGGCGGCAGGCAGCGTTTGCCGGGCTGGTGCTGGGCAGCTTTACCGCTGCAATGCCGGACACCGGCTGCAGATACTTTGTATAGATCCGGTATGCGGTGGCTCCGTTGCAGAATACTGCTTCGATGGGTGCCTTTGCCAGCAGAGCGGCAATATCATTCGGCACTGCATCCTTGATGGAAGCATCCGCTGCGCCGGTGATGGTGCAGCGTTCCAGCGTGTCCCAAAGGGCCAGCCCATGGCGCAGGATGATCTGCTTTTTGGCTTCAATGTCCTCACGGGCAGGCACCGGCTCCCCGGTCAGCGCGGCCAGCACGGGCCAGAAGCGGTTCTGCGGGTGGCCGTAGTAAAAGGCCATCTCCCGGCTTTTGGGGCTGGGCCATGTGCCAAGGATCAGCGCCCGGCTGTGTTCGTTATACACCGGTTCAAAGCTCATTGTCCGCCTGCACTTTCAATTTTATCCCAAGGCGAGCCAAGGTCGCGGCCGGACGGCTCTGCTCTGGGGCCGTCGAACCACAGCTCATCGATCAGGTCGGCAAGGCCGTCCTCCCGCACATCGCCAATGATGCGGTCGGCGGCAGCCTTTGCGTCCGGCGTGCCGTTTGCCATGCAGCAGCCAAGGCCCGCTGCCTTCAGCATGGCCACATCGTTGGCAGAATCGCCTGCCGCCACGGCATCGGCCAGTGTCAGGCCCATCTTTTCGCACAGGTCGGCAAGGCCAACGCCTTTGTCCATTCCACCGCGCACGATGTCGTAGTAGCACAGGCCGTCGGCATTCTGCGCGCCCACCTGCATCCAGTGCAGGCCCAGATGGCCGTACTTGGCGTTGAAGTCCGCCACACGCTCCGGCGGCATGGCCGCAAAGGCCGCGTGGGGCATGTCGATCAGGTGGCGGTCCTGATCTTCACCGTCCACACAGTCCAGCCCGATGCTGTTCATCTGCTGATAGCCCCTGTGCAGATATTCATACTCGCAGTAGGCGTAGCAGGCATCCCTGAAATTGAACTGCAGCGGATAGTTATAATCCTCGCAGAAATCCACCAGCGCATACATTTCCTCTGCAGTGAGCGGGTGCTCGGCCACGATACGGCCCTCGCGGTCCACCACACAGGCACCGTTGCAGGTGATGGCATAATCGAACCGGATGCCGCCCAGCTGCCCTTTGAGGTTGACGCACGGATACGCACGGCCGGTGCTGAGCACAAATCTGCCGCCTGCGGCCTGCAGCTTTTTGATGGCTTTTACCACCTTCTGACGCGGCTTGCCCTCGCCAAAGGGCACCAGTGTGTTGTCGTAATCGCTTGCCAGAATCTTATATTGCATTCTATTCTCCCCTATGGAACTGAGTTTTGTACCAGTATACCATACTTTTTTAAAATTGGGGTGCATTTGGGCATAAAAATAAGGCTATCGCACAGAATTCCATGCAATAGCCTTATTTTATTTCACGATGCCGTTTTCTTTGCGGCTCCTTCTTGTGATCACGCAAACACTGCCACGACCACCTGCATTGCCACGCCGAGGAATGCGCCTGCACCCCATGTCAGGCCGGTGATGAACAGGTTCTGCTTCCACGAAGGATTGGTGCGCCACAGCACCGCAAGGCCCACGCCTGCACCGGTGCAAAGGCCCGCCACCAGACTGGAAAAGCGCAGAGCACCCTCCACATACAGCTGGGTCAGCAGCACGCTGGCGGCGCAGTTGGGGATCAGGCCCACCAGTGCGGCCACTACCGGCTGGAAGAAGCCCATGCTGCCCAGAAGGTCTGCAAACACATCTTCGCCCACGCCTTCCACGATCAGGCCGAACACCAGACTGAACGCAAAAATGAACACAAAGATCTCCAGCGTGTGGCGCAGGGCCGCTTTCCAGATGGGGGCGGGCTTACCCTCTTCGTCGCTGTGCTCCTCGTGACAGTCCACTTCATCCGCATGGCCAGTGTAGCCGCCGCGCAGCGATTTGGGCAGTACGCCGCGCAGGACAAAATCCAGCACAAAGCCCACCACAATGGCGTATACCACCTTGATGACCATGAGCACCGCCAGCTTGTCCCAATAAGCCGGCATGGATACCAGCAGCGGGATGGCTTCGTCGCTGGTGGCAAGGTAGACGGCCATCAGGGTGCCCAGCGTGATCACACGGGAGGAGTAGAAGTTGGACGCAATGGCCGAGAAGCCGCACTGCGGCACACAGCCCAGCACCGCGCCCGGAATCGCGCCCCAGCGCCCGCCGCCTGCCAGCAGTGCTTCAATGCGCTCACCGTGGCGGGTCTCGATATACTCGATCAGAAGATAAGCCAAAAACAGGAAGGGCAGCATCTTAGCGGTATCCACCAGAGATTCGCCCAGAACATCCAGAAACAGTTCCATATACGCTCCTAAAAACGACCGTTCGTCGCTTCATTTTAGTAAATTGCAAATTGGTTGCATTTTTGAACAGGGATGATTATACACGATATTCTCTCCAATTGCAATACCAAAATGCAAATTAGTTGCAAATTTATTTTTGCAGTATTTTTGAAGCCTGTGCCGCAGCGGTGCCGCCTGCTCTGGCAGGATGACGCGATGCCATGTCTGAAGGTCGGGCCAGAACTATAATCGACGATATTTTCTTCTGGGGAGTGCGAGGGCTGCATCCCGCTGGTGGTCTGGCGAGCGGAAGAAGGACAGAGCGGGCGGTGACACTGTCCATAACAGAAAAGACCCCAGAAAAATCCGCAGACTTTTCCGGGGTTCCGTAAAAACTATTTTAAATATCAGCCCTTCATCGGTACAAAGCCCACAAGGTCTTTTACCACCTCGCCGCCGATGATCAGGCCAGCCACCGAGGGTACAAAGGCATTGGAGCCCGGCACCGAACGGCGCTGGGTGCACTTGCGCTGGGTGCCCGGAGGGCAGATACAGTGATACTTGCAGCTGATGGCGTCATCCTCGATGGGGGTCATAGCAGGCTCCTTGGAGTAGACCACCTTCAGGTGCTTGATTTTGCGCTTGCGGCACTCGGTGCGCATCACCTTAGCCAGTGGGCAGACCGAGGTCTTGTAGATATCGGTCACTTCAAAGCGGGTCGGGTCCATCTTGTTGCCTGCGCCCATGGAGCAGATGATGGGGGTGCCTGCCTCCTTGCACTTCATCACCAGCGCCAGCTTGCCGGTGACGGTGTCAATGGCATCCACCACATAGTCGTACTGGGTAAAGTCGAACTGGTCCTGTGTTTCCGGGCCAAAGAAGCACCGGTGGGTGGTCACCCTGATGTCCGGGTCGATGTCGTGGATGCGCTGCGCAGCCACATCTACTTTATATTGCCCTACCGTACTGCGGGTGGCGATGATCTGGCGGTTGAGATTGGTCAGGCAGACTTTATCGTCATCGATCAGATCCAGTGCCCCCACGCCGCTGCGCGCCAGCGCTTCCACCGTGTAGCCGCCCACGCCGCCGATGCCGAACACCGCCACGCGGGAATTGTGCAGTTTTTCCATAGCTTCCGCGCCCAGCAGCAACTGCGTGCGGGAATACTGATTTTGCATTTTGTTCTCCTTGTTACTTTTCCACTCTCGTAATGGTGCCGCCGCCCAGCACGGTGTCGCCCTGATACAGCACCACGGCCTGACCGGGCGTAGGGGCGCGCTGGGGCTGGTCAAATTCCAGCCGGAAGCCGCACTCCGCCGGGTAGACGGTGGCGGCCTGCTCCACCTGATGGTACCGGGTGCGGGCTGTGACCCGCAGCGGCCCGGTCAGCTCCGGAATGGCAATCCAGTTCACCTCGTTCGCATACACGATGCGGTCGAACAGCATCTCCTCCGGCCCTACCGTGACGGTGTTTGCCTGCATGTCCTTGCCGCAGACGTACACAGGTGTCCCCATGGCAAGGCCCAGCCCCTTGCGCTGGCCGATGGTGTACCGCACCGCGCCGTTGTGGGTGCCCACCACCCTGCCGCTCTCGTCCAGAAAATCACCTGCCGGGTAGTGTTTGCCGGTGAAGTCCTCCATAAAGCGGGCATAGTCGCCATCCGGCACGAAGCAGATGTCCTGACTGTCGTGCTTGCGGGCATTGACAAATTTGTGCTGCTCCGCGATCTCGCGCACCTCAGTCTTGTGCAGGCCGCCCAGCGGCAGACGGATATGCACCAGCTGCTCCTGAGTGAGGTTGTAGAGCACGTAGCTCTGGTCCTTGCCCTCGTCCAGCCCCTTTTTGAGCAGGAAACGGCCGGTGGCCTCGTCCTGCTCCACCCGGGCATAGTGGCCCGTGACCACATACTCCATGCCGTGGGCTTCGGCCCAGTCCAGCAGATGGCGGAACTTCATATATTTATTGCAGTCGATGCAGGGGTTCGGCGTGCCGCCCGCCTCATACACGCGGACGAATTTTTCAATGATCTGTTCCCGGAAGTCGGCCGTGAAATCCAGCACCTCGTACGGGATATCCATGGCAAACGCCACCTCTGCCGCGTCCTCGATGTCCTTTTCCGAGCAGCAGGTGTGAAAGCCGGACTGTCCCAGCGTTTCGTTGCGGGTGAGCCGCATGGTGATGCCGGTGCAGTCATAGCCTGCCTGCTGCATGAGCCATGCCGCCACCGAGCTGTCCACGCCGCCGCTCATGGCAATGAGGGCACGCGGCTTTGAATCAGGGGTCTGTGTGGTCATAAGTTCTCCTTTGGTGCATTCAACACACTAAAACAGTAGTATAATAGTAACTCTGAAAAAAGAGCTTGTCAAGACGCAGCGAGCTGCTGCACTGCGGCCAGCAGGGCTTGCCGCTCGTTGGGATATTCTTCCCGGATCACACCGTCCAGCAGCGCTTCCAGCACTTTGCGGATGCCCGGCCCCGCCGGGATGCCTGCCGCCATCAGGTCGCGGCCATTCACAGCCAGCTGGCTGACGCGGCAGCATACGCCGTCCGCGTCCAATTGTTCGGCCAATTCGGAAAGTGCGGCAAAATCAGCCGCCCGTTCCGGCTGCAGGGCTGTGCCCAGTGCAGCAATGCGCTGCACGGTACACAAGTTATATTTGCCCAGTAGTCGGCGGGCGTAGATGGTAAAGCCGGGTGTGACGGTAGTTTCTCTGAGGACCGTCCGCTGGGGTGGGACCCTGTTGCCGAAGGCAATAGGGCGGGCGATGGAATGGCCCGAATCGTGTCCGAAGAGAAAGCTACCGTCACACCCTCTGGCTTCCCGCACCAGCACCGCCGCCTCTTCCATCAAGGCGTTGGAGCAGCGCAGGCGCTTGAGGGTGCGGCGGATGCCGTCCTCGCCAAGGCTCAGCAGCAGCGCCGCCAGACGGACGGGCAGGTTTTCTGCACCCGCCGGGCAGGCATCCACCACCGGCTTTGCCGCCGCCAGTGCCTCCGGTGAAAGCTCGGGTAAAACAACACTGAGTATTTTTTCGTTAAGATATGCCGCAGGGGCGGGTGCGCTCAGCAGTTTTGCAAGCTCTTCCTCGATACGCTCCACCGATACACAGTCCAGATGGGCGCACAGCTCCTGTGCTGCCTGCGCCGTGGGCGGGTCGATGGCAAAGCCGAACCGGGCTGCGAACCGGTACAGCCGCAGGATGCGCAGCGCGTCCTCGGTGAACCGCTGGCGGGGCACACCCACCGCCCGTACGATGCCGCTTTGCAGGTCGGCCTGCCCGCCAAAGGGGTCCACAAGGCCTTCCTTTTCATTGTAGGCCATGGCGTTGATGGTAAGATCCCGCCGGGCCAGATCCTCCCGCACATCCGGCACAAAGTGCACCTCGTCCGGGTGGCGGCCATCCGTGTAGGTGCCTTCTGTACGGAAGGTGGTGATCTCGTAAAGGGCACCGCTCTGCTTCACCGTTACCGTGCCGTGCTGCAGGCCGGTGGGGATGCACCGCTGCGCGCCGAACAGCTCCATCACCTGCTGCGGCAGAGCACTGGTGCACAGGTCCCAGTCGTGCGGTGTAAGGCCCAGCAGACTGTCCCGCACGCAGCCGCCCACCACGTAGGCCGCATAGCCCGCCCTGTGCAGGGTGTCCAGCAGCTCTGCCGCACCCTCGTCCATCCGGATGGTCATGGCTGTGCCTCCTCGTACTGCAGGGTGATGCTTTTGCCGTCAAAGCCGCACTCCGCCGCCGGGAAGATGCTCTGTGCCTGCGCGGCATATTCCTCCGGGTCGGTGATCATGGGGGAATAATGGGTCAGCCAAAGCCGCTTTGCTCTCGCCTGCGCAGCAAGGGCCGCGCTCTGCCCAAAGGTGCTGTGCCCCCACTGACGGGCCTGGTCTTCCTGCTCCGGAAGGGCATAGGTGGCATCGCATATCAGCAGGTCTGCGTCATGCGCCGCCTGCAAATAATACGGGCAGGAGGCCGTATCGCCGGAAAATACCACGCTCAACCCCTTGCGCGGTGCGCCCAGCACCTGCGCAGGCTGCACCGTTCTGCCCTCCACGGCAACGCTCTGCCCTTTCTGCAGCAGCTTCCATTGCTGCACCGGCACCCCCAGCGCCCGGGCCTGCTCCGGCGAAAATTTGCCTGCACGGGGCAGCTCCAGCCGGTAGCCAAGGCTTTTTACCCGGTGCTTTGTGGCAAACGGCACCAGCCGCGCACCGGCAGGCCAGCCCTCGCTCAGCGCATCCAGCGCCAGCGGCTGGCCCGGCATAAGCACCTGCGGCTTCACCGGATAGGGCAGCGGGCCGGTCAGTGCCCGCACAGCCGCCCAGATATCCGGCAGGCCCTCCGGACCCAGCAGCACAAGCGGCCTTATGCGGCCCTGCGCCCCCAGAGTCTGCAAAAGGCCCGGCAGACCAAAGATGTGGTCGCCATGGTAGTGGGTCAGGCAGATGGCATCTGCCCGCATCAGGTTCACGCCTGCCCGGTGTGCCGCTGCCTGCGTGCCCTCGCCGCAGTCCCATAGCAGGCCGTGGCCACCGCAGGCAGCAAACGCCGCCGAGAGTGCCCGATCCGGCAGCGGCATGGTAGCCGCAGTGCCCAGCAGTGTAATGGTCAGCATAAAATCGTTCTCCCTGCACAGTAGATTTCGATATTTTATTGTACCACAGCCCAGCACGTTGCACAATCACTGCTGGCCGCGCATAGCATGGGCCAGCACAGCAAAAAGGAGGGCGTGGCAGGATGCGGCACAAAAAGGGCAGTTCGTTTTCCGGCAGATACCGCCGCAGCGGTCGGTTTTTGCGCTGGCTTGTGCTTGCCGCGTTGATCCTGCTTGTGCTGGCGTGCTGCTACGGGTGTGCGGTGCAGAAGCTGGTGTATTCTTCCCGCGGGACCATGATCTTTCTGCCCAGCGGGTTTTGAAAAAATGGGAGCATCCTGCTGCACAGAACGCTCCCATTTTTCTTTTTATTTTCCATCCGAATAGGGCAGCTGACCGGTCAGGGTCAGCGTTTCGGCAAGTTCGTCCTCCGAGCGGAACCGCCACGCCGCCGCTCCCACGGCCACATAGCAGGCATCGGCACGACCCTCCGGTGTAACGGCAAGGATCATCGTTTCACCGTCGCCCACCGCCGTTACCATGCCATCCGCACTCACAGTTGCCACGTCCGGATTGCTGCTGAGCCATGTCATCGTTCCGTTTTTGGCGCCTGCAGCCTGCGCGGTCAGCTTCTGACTGGCTCCCACTGCCTGCAGCAGCATGGCGTTTTTGCTCATCTGCACCCGTCCGATCTCCGATGTGACCGTTACCGTGCAGCGCAGCACCTGCCCGGCTGTGGTCAGTGCGCTGATGACGGCCTTGCCGGACCCCTGCGCCTTTACGGTGCCGTTTGTGCTTACCGATGCCACCGCCGGGTTGCTGCTGACCCACTGCCGCACATAGGTGAACCCGCCTTTGTTCTGTTCCAGCTTCAGCTGCTTCGTCGGGGCAGGCTCCTGCTCTGTAATGGTAAGCGCCAGCTCGCTGGTGTTCAGCAGCAGGCGGCTGGCTGTGCTTTTGCGCACCGTGATGGTACAGGTGGTCTTTTCTCCGCGCTCATTGCGAGCCGTGACGGCCGCAGTGCCCTCGGCATGGCCGGTCACCTTGCCGGTGCCGTCCACCGATGCCACTGCCGGATCACTGGAAGTCCAGATCAGAAAGAAGTAGTCGTTGGGTGCCTGCACATTCAGGTAGGCCACCGGGGCCGGGTCTCCTTCGGTGATATCCAGCGTCAGTTCGGCAGTGTCCAATGTCATGCCGCTGTCCGGCAGCGGCTGCTCCTGCGCAGCATAGGCCGACAATGCCCCGGCTGCAAACAGTTCTGCGCACAGCACCACTGCACAAACACACGCTTTGAACCCCTGCTTCATGGGCTTTGCCCTCCCCGCCTGCTTTGCTGCAAGATCCTTTAAATATTCCTGTCTCCGTATTATTTTACACGCAGTGCAAAACCGGGTCAAGTTTTTTGCCCATTCTGCCGGGCAGCTGAGCCTTATTTTGTGGAGAATAATAAAATCCGCTTTTCAATTTTGTACAAAACGCCGCCGCACCCGGCAAACCGGATGCGGCGGCGCTGTTCTGCTTTTGAATTTTCAGCTTAGTAGTTGATCTTTTTCAGCTCAAAGTAGCTCTGCGGATGTGCGCACACCGGGCACTTGAGCGGTGCGGACTTGCCGATATAGGTGTAGCCGCAGTTCCGGCACTGCCATACCTGCTGCTCCTCGCGGGCAAAGACCTTGTTGTTTTTCAGGTTTTCGGCCAGCGCACGGTAGCGCTCCTCGTGCTCCTTCTCGATCTGTGCCACCATGGTGAACAGTGCTGCGATCTGAGGGAAGCCCTCTTCTTTGGCCTCCTTGGCCATGCGGGGGTACATCTCGGTCCACTCGTCGTGCTCACCGCCTGCTGCCATGTCCAGACAAGTCAGGGTATCGGGGATCGCGCCGCCGCACAGCAGCTTGAACCAGATCTTTGCGTGCTCCTTCTCATTGCCGGCGGTCTCCTCAAAGATCGCGGCCAGCTGCTCGTAGCCTTCTTTTTTTGCCATGCTGGCAAAGAAGGTGTACTTGTTGCGTGCCTGGCTCTCGCCTGCAAACGCTTCCATCAGATTTTTCTCGGTTTTGGTACCCTTCAGTTCCATGATGCTCTCCTTTCAAAAACGGATCTTCTGTCAGGATCGACCGATCCCGGCTCTATCATTCAGCCCGGCGGTAATTTTTTCGCCTGCGGCTCAGGTTCTGAACAGAGTATACCATATTTTTTGACGGAAATCAAGAATAATTCCTATTTATTCTGAGAATATTTCTCAGTTATGCTGCTTCAGTGCACACACAGCAATGCTCAGGGCGCTCCACGCTGCCTGATACATCAGCACCGTTGCCACCGAAAGCTCCCAGATGCTGCCTGCACTGGTGAGCAGCGCTGCAATGATAATGGAGAACAGCACCGAGACCATCTGTACCGTGGTGGCACTGCTCTCGGCGTTCTGGGCCTGATCCGCAGCCTGCAGACCGCCGGTCAGGCTGGCAAACGCCTTGAGATGGATCATGCAGCAGGTGTCCTCCGGGTCTGCCGGTGCAGCCTTGATGGCGTTGCACTGCTCCTGATCCAGCACGGTGATCATGCCTTCCGGCAGGCGGTATGCTTCGGTAATGTGGTGTGCCGTCAGACTGGGGTCCTGGCATGTGACCAGCAGGCGGATGTTCTCCTTTTGCAGCACGGCAAGGCTGCGGGCCACATTGCGCCCGCCCACATATTTCAGCACGAACATAGCGTGCAGATTGCCGGACACAGCCAGATACAAAATTTGCAGCTCGCCGTTCTTCGAGTGCTGCATCTCGTATTCCTCGTCCGGCAGCGGCACGCCCTCCTGCTCCAGATAGCGGCGGGTACCCATGAGGATGCGGTTGTTATCGCACCAGGCGGAAAAGCCCAGCCCATGGTGCTGCTCCAGATCCTTGACCGGGAACAGGATGTCTGTGCGTTCCTCAACGATCTGGCGGAACAGCCCCTTCAGGGTGCCGTGGCTCTCGTTCAACACGCTGGCCGCGTACAGGATGGCGCGGTCAATGCGGCCGCCCTTGAAGATGCGGATATCCTCCAGCTGTGCGCTGTCGGCGGTGAACAGGTCGTCTGCATCGATCTGCAGCGTATCAATGCCGCCCAGCTGCTCAATGGCCTGCCAACCGGGCACGACTGCGCCCACAGCCGCAGCCGCACGCTGCAGCCGTAGCGAGGCAACGCCCGCGATCAGGGTAGAAGAAAGCGGTGCGCCCATGCACAGCACAGCGGCCATGGCAGCCGCAGCTTTGTTCCAGCCGGCACCTGCCAGCAGGAACAGCACACCGCTGAGCAGGGCAACGCCCAGCAGGATGTACGAAACTTTGCGTGCACGGCGCTCGCTTGCGCGCTCGCTCAAGCTCTGCTCCACAAAGCCGTCAGCTTCCTTCATCGGGCGGCTCAGCAGCACCCAGGGGTCCTTCTGTTCCAGATCCCGTGCAAGGGCGCGCAGCAGGTCTTTATCCTTGGCGCGGTAGGCGCCCTCGAACTCCACACCATTGGTCACCAGCTCATAGCCGCCCTTGACAGCAGCCAGCATCACCCGGCTGCCCAGCAGCGCAAGGAACAGCCCCAGCGCGGCCATGCCGCTGAGCAGCGAGATGCCGGTGGTGCCGCGGTAAACATTTGCGTTCAGCATGGCTGTGACCGCCTGCACCAGCGCTGCCACTGCGGCCAGCGCCGGCATCGTCTCGGAAGAAGGCCGTCCGCGCAGGCCGTTTAGGCCGTCGCGCAGCACCGGGAAGCCAACGCACAGGCTTGCTGCCAGCAACAGCAGGTTTGCACCATAGAATGCCGCCGGGGCAGCATCCGGGTCCAGCGCCGCCATGGCGGGCAGCAGCCCATCCGACACCAAACAAAAATGCAGCAGCACCACAGCCAGAATGCCACCCAGCACGCAGCGCAGCGTCAGCTCTGCACTCATGCGGTGCAGCTTATCCGCCGTAGCCTCCGGCTCGGTCAGCTCCGTTTCGGCATGTTCCTCCGGAGACACCGCGTCCTCCGCCTCAGCTTTCAGTTCCGGCTGTGACGCAGCGGATGCCTTCTCCGGTGCCTGCTGCGGCTCTTCACCGTCCAGCGGCAGCAGCGGCAGGCTCATGGTGTCCTCTTTTGCGGCAGGCTCCTCTGCCGGGGCCAAAGGTGCCTGCGGTGCGTCCTCGCTCTGCGCCTTGCCAAAGAAATCGACCACCGGCTGCTTTTCCGGCTGCGGCACAGGTTCCGGCTGCAGCTCCGGTGCCGTCTCCTTTACCGCTGCAAACACAGCCGCGGGCAGCGGTGCACTGGACGGTTTCTTTTTGCTTTCAGCCGGTTCAGTTTCTGCTGCCGGGGCTGCTTCGGCTCTCGGTGCAGGCTTTTCCGGCTTCTGGTCGCTCAGGCCGTTGATCATCGCCTTGAGCTGTGCCATCTCCTGCTGCTCCTGCTCTTCCTGCGGCAGCAGCACCTCCGGCGCATTCTTGGGGTGCCGGAGAGGCTTTGCCGTGCTGTGCTGCTCTGCGGGTCTAGCCGCCGGGACAGCGCTCTGCCGGGGTGTTTCCGGCTTCACTGCCGCCGGGGGTTCCGCCGTTTGCGGTGCAGATTTTTCCTCCGGCTTTTTGGCGGGTGCTTCCGGCTGTGCATCCTCTGCTTCCTTTTCCAGAAAAGGCCACGGGGCCAGTTCCTGTTCCGGGTCTGCCTCCGGCTTCAGCATCAGTTCCAGATCCGCTTCCGGTTCCGGCTGCGCATCCTCACCCAGCCGCACCTCACCGGTGGGCATTTCCTGCGGCTGCTCTGCTGCAGCTTCGTCAGTCTCCTGCTTTTCCTTACCACGGCCAAACAGGCCAAACCGTTTCTGCGGCTTTTCCTCCGGCTGGTTTTCGTCCCTCCGGGTCATCTCCTCCGGGATATCCACCGCCGTGGTGCTGAAAAAGGAGCGGAACTTTTCATCCGGGGTCATTTCCCGGCCATTATTTCTATCTTTCGGCATTCTTGTCCCTCCTGTAATTCAAATTGAGGTTCCGGCCCGAATGCCGGATCATGCCTGCTGTGCTGCGCGTTGGGACTGGATCTCGTACAGAATAATGCCCGCAGCCACCGACACGTTGTAGCTGTCCACACCGGTGCCCGGTGCTGCCATATCCAGCCGCACCACGCCGTCGCACAGCTTTTTCACCAGCTGCGAAACACCGCTGCCCTCGCTGCCCAGCACCAGTGCAATGGGGCCGGTCAGGTTGTTCCTGCGCAGAGACACGCCGTCCATATCGGCGCAGTAGACGAACACGCCCTGCTCCTTCAGGCGGCGGATGGTCTCGCCGATGTTGGCCACACGAGCCACCGGCAGGCGTTCTGCGGCACCTGCGCTGGACTTGATGACGGTAGGCGTGACCGATGCGCCGCCGCGCTTGGGGATCACGATGCCATGCGCACCGCACAGCAGAGCACTGCGCATCACGGCACCCAGATTGTGCGGGTCTTCAATGCCATCGCTCAGCACCAGAAAAGGTGCTTCGCCCTTGGCCTTGGCTGCTGCCATCAGGTCGTCTACCGTCACGTATTCGATCTCGCTGGCAAATGCCGCCACGCCCTGATGGCTCTCGGTGCCGGTCATCAGGCGCAGCTTGTTTGGGTGCACCCGCTTCACCGTGGCACCCGCTTCCTTTGCCAATGCGGTATAGTAAGCCGCCACGGCCGGAGCCATGCCCTCGGCAATGAGCACGGTGTCCACTCCGGAACCGCTTTTCAGCAGTTCGGTCACCGGATTTTTGCCGTAAACAAGGCTCTCGTTCTTCTGCTGCGGCTCTTCCGGGCTGCGGCGCGGACGGCGCGGCTGGTTCTTTTCTTCCATGATGATTTTCTCCTTCCGTTGTATCACCGGAAGGTGCTGTGCACACCCTCCAAAAGGCGCGCCGCACTCTGGGCCGCGCACCGGTATGGTCTGAAGATGATAACTCATCTTGAAGTATAGCATAAGCCGACCTTGTTTGCCAGCAAATTACCGTTTTTTATCCGCGTCCTGCAAAAGTTTTTCTGTTCGTGGTGCCGGAGACCGTTTCCGCTTTTTTGCAGAAATGTTCTGCCGCCCTGCATCAGCTTTACCCGGCTGCTGGGTAGATATCCCTCTGTTTTGCCGGAGAAAAAAGTTTTCCACAAAAACGTGGTATACAATCCGTAGAAGAGCAATTATTTTTCCACATGTTGAAAACCCTGTGGAGAAAGTTCAAAAGTCCAGCTTTAAAGCCTGTTTTGCCTGTGGAATTCCACACTTTCCACAAGGTTTTCCACTTTTTGGTTCGACCTTTTTTGATTTCCTGCGTACAATTTGTAGAATACAAGTCGGAAATATGACAATTTTTTGAACTGCATCCTGTCCGCTTTTGCCAAATTGCCCAATATCATTTTGACGAATGTGGATCTGTGTTGAAAATCCGTCCTTCATCAAGCTTTCTGTCTTTCGGCCGCTCGTTGCACATTATATGGAAATTTGTTGCATTCTATCGAATATACGCGCTTCTGGCAGTACCCCCCCTGCACCCTGCCAGAAGCAGAATCCCCGCATTGTTACAGGAAAAACACCGGTTTGGATTGATTTTGGCCGCTGTTTGGGGTATACTAATTCTGTAGGTTCGTTAAACCGTGCACAAAGCGGATATGAAACGAGCAAGACCCCAATGATTTTGTGGAGGTAATGAATAATGTTGGTAAATGCAACCGAAATGCTGATCAAAGCACGTGATGGCCACTACGGTGTGCCTCAGTTCAACATCAACAATCTGGAGTGGACCAAGTCCGTTCTGACCGCCTGCGAGGAAATGAAGAGCCCTGTGATTCTGGGTGTTTCCGAGGGTGCCGGCAAGTACATGACCGGTTTCAAGACCGTCGCTGCCATGGTCAGCGCAATGGTCGATTCCATGGGCATCACCGTTCCCGTTGCCCTGCATCTGGATCACGGCACCTATGAGGGCTGCAAAGCCTGCATCGAGGCCGGCTTCTCTTCCATCATGTTCGATGGCAGCCACTACTCCATCGAGGAGAATGTGGAAAAGACCAAGGAGCTGGTGGCTCTGGCACACGCTAAGGGCTTGAGCATTGAGGCCGAGGTCGGTTCCATCGGCGGCGTCGAGGATGGCGTTGTGGGTGCCGGCGAGATCGCAGACCCCGAGGAGTGCGCAAAGATCACCGCTCTGGGCATCGACTTCCTGGCTGCCGGCATCGGCAACATCCATGGTGTCTACCCGGCAAACTGGAAGGGTCTGGACTTCGAGGCTCTGGATCGCATCCACAAGGCCACCAATAACATTCCTCTGGTTCTGCACGGTGGCACCGGCATCCCCGACGAGATGATCGCAAAGGCAATCAGCCTGGGCGTTTCCAAGATTAACATCAACACCGAGTGCCAGCTGGTGTTTGCTGAGGCTACCCGCAAGTACATCGAAGAGGGCAAGGATCAGCAGGGCAAGGGCTTCGACCCCCGCAAGCTGCTGGCTCCCGGCGCAAAGGCCATCGAGGCCAAGTGCAAGGAGAAGATCGAGCTGTTCGGCTGCGCAGGCAAGGGCTAAGCGGAAGCTTGTATCGTAAGGGGAACTCCACCCAATAAATATGCGGTCCCGTCACGTTGAATGCTCAACGCGGCGGGGCCGCTTTTTCTACTTTTATTCAGATATGCGGTAATGTCCGACGATGTCTGTTCGTTTTTCCAGAATGTCCTGCTCGTAGGCAGTCTGCCATGGGTCATTGTGGTGAATGATATAGGGCACTCCGTTTTTATTTCGCCGGTCGGACACGATGCCGATATGTCTTTCAAAGATCACAATATCGCCGCCCTGCCATTCTTCAATTTCCGAGACATCTGTTGTCAGGGCAGCTGCCATGTGTGAAAAAAACACCTTCAGATTTCGTACCCGTCGGAAATCAATGTTTGCATCCGGTTCTGCTACCATATAATCCTGTGGCTGCTCCCGGATATCTGCGTTCACAAGCACCTGCAGATCATATCCGGTATTTTTCAACGCGTAAGCAACTACATCAGTGCAAACGCCATAACCATCGTCAGGATAACCGGCCTTATAATAGCGGCTTTTATATTTTGGATGTGTACTCACATAGGCCAGTGCACCATTCAGAATATCCGACTGGTCATCTACCCCGTCATCATCCCGATCCACGCAGCTATGAAACTGCGGTATCCTGCCCTTATAATCATCCTCCGGCCTGATTGCCGAGGTGTGCTGGTAATGTGTCTGCACATAAAATACGATTCTGCAAAATATCAAAAGTGCTATTATTATTGCATAAGGCCTTGCTGAATCTTTGCGAGTTCTGTCCGAACGCATATTCTCGCCCCTTTCTGTTCTGAGAATACCAACTTTTTCCCCATTCTGCAACCCTTTGACATATATAGCGCAACAAAAAAGCCCCGAGATTTCTCTCAGAGCTTTCTGTTCAAGTCGGCGACTACCTATTTTCACGCGCCGTTTCCAGCGAACTATCTTCGGCACAAGTGAGCTTAACTTCTG